>Ga0080064_1000294_pt1 | contig 143366 bp, 167 predicted proteins | sample Subgrocontami54m_FD_69260 | JGI IMG/M metagenome (GOLD analysis project Ga0080064, IMG submission 69260) | Subsurface groundwater microbial communities from S. Glens Falls, New York, USA - GMW46 contaminated, 5.4 m (SPADES assembly) (version 2) ...
TCCCACTTCTCGGGCGAGAGGTGGAGCAAGAACGGGGTGTTGCTGATCACCCCGTGCTCCGGACCTTTCGCCCAGTCTGTGGGGACGAGTTTCTGCAGGTCGATCCCCGCCGTCTCGCCCTGCTTCGTGCGCGCGAGACTGATTTGCGCACCGAAACCGCCGGGTTGTCCGGCTATGGGGCCGGTCGCGACCTTGTGGACGCTGACCGAAACTCCTCGTTCGAGTTCGGCCGCGAGCGTCGGCGGATCGAAATCCGACGAACCCGTGGCATCCACGAAGCTGACCTGTGGAGAGATCATCTCCACATTGGCCGCCAATGCTTTCGCGTTGGTGACCTTCCGGTCGTAGTCGGCCGCGAGGCGGTCGAGCGCCTCAATCCCATGGCCGTAGCCAAGCGCGGCGTTGTAAAACGCCTCGACGACTTCGACCAGGGCCTTGTCTCGGTTCGGCGCACCGAACGCGGGGATCGCGCCCCACGCGCGGACAAACTTGAAACCGAGCGGCGAGAGAGCCGACTCGGTCTTGCCGGTGTGCGGCCCGTCCAGGACATCGGCGTCCTTGTCGATCTCGGGGTAATTTCTTCCCCCGAGACTCGACACGAGCGCCTTGATGGCGGCGCTCACGCCGTCTGGGTCGGCATCAGCAATAATCGTCGCGCTGGCGAACTCGCCAGCCGCGATCAATCCCGCGCACGACGGATGCGCGGCGCGGGTCGAGATGACCGCCCGGTCGCCCAGAATCTCCCGGCACCGCGCAACCGTCTCGCCCGTCTTATCGGCATCGGCGTGGTGATCGCGGAGGTAGACCTCCGCACCGGCCGCGGTCAGCCCCTCGATGAGGGACACGAGTCCGGGCGTCGGCGGGTGGTCCACGATCAAGACCGTCTGGCTCAGACGGTACGAAGCCCCGACTTCGATAATCTTCTGCACACGACTAATTCCGATGCCCGTGGCCGCGACGATCTCAGCCGCGAGGGCGGCGCCCTCCTCGGCTTTGAAAGCCTTGGCCAGAATTATCGACGGATAGTTTCGCAGACGAATCGCGGCCATTGGTTCCTCCCTATGGCATTACCCCGAATCCGTCGGGGCGACGAGCGGACGAACCGCGTGCGAAGGGCTATGCATTTCCCTTCGCACGCGAATCACATTTTTATTTTTTTGATTTCTTTGGTTTGAGAACACGAGTCGTTCATGTGCTCAAAAAAGAAGGCGATGGTACCGAAGTACCTAACGGGCTCGCCTCGGGCCCGGCGTATTTACGGAGGCGGAGCGGCATAGATGCTTCCGTCCTCCTCCAACACGTAGCCGTGCTCCTTGTGGAGCACCCGCGCTGTCCGCCGGAAAATGCGAACCGCGGCCCGGAATCCCTTCCGGCCGAGGACCCGCTTCAGGTCCCGGACCACGGGGGCCAATTCCTGGTCCTGCGACCAGAAACCCCGCTGAATAAAATCCTTGCCGAACATCATGTTCGGACCGAGCTCCGACAAGGAAAAATTCATGTACTCTTTTTCTTCCTTTCCGATCGCCAATTCGTCATCGGCGGTCGGCACCCAGCCGTTGCCGGCAACGCCGACCCAACCGCCCTCGCGGGCGATGATCGTGGCGAGGCGCCGGTGTGCCCATGGGAATTTGAACATTTTGTTCCTTTCTCGAGATCCCTCATTGAATCCCGCCGCAGTGTTCGAATGGCTCGAATACTATGGCCGAATTCCCTTTTGTTTTTTCGTTTTCCGTTCATTTCTTCTCCACCACCGCGCGTGCTATGCTTGCGGCATGAATGTGGTTATTCCCAAACTATTGCACAAGCGCGTTCAGTCGCACGCGCGCAGATCCGGCGTATCGGAAGAAAAATATGTGCATGAAGCACTCGTACGAGCGATCAAAGATGACGATAGTCTCGATGAGGAAATGCGCGTTTGGGAAGAGGCCTCTCTCAAGGATTTCAAGGCATTCGTTAAAAAGCACGATCTATGACCGCAGAGCCGGGCGACGTAGTTCGCGTCGATTTTGGCGACATCGCGGGCCATAAACAAGCGGGTGTCCGCCCTGCCGTTTTTCTTCACACTGAAGGGCGCGTATCGCTCGTCGTCCCGCTCTCGGCCAATCTCAATCGACTGCGTTTCCCGAATACTGTTGCAATAACACCCGACAAGACCAACGGTCTATCGCTGCCTTCGGCGGCGCTCGTGTTCCAAATGCGTGCCATAGACATGCGTCGCATGGCAGAACGCCTTGGATCACTTTCTCCCAAAGACAAACGTGCCCTGAATAAGGTGATACGCTCAGTAGCGCTCATCCCGGGCGTTTAGGATTCTCCTATCGAAAATCCCGCCGCAGTGTTCCCGCCTCCGCATAAAGCTTCGGCGGGCAGGCGCCCCAACAGAACCCAACGTCAAAAAAATAATAATGAGTGATTTGGTCTGTTGATTTGGGAACACTGCGGCGGGATTACCAGCCCAAGGCTGGTAATCCCTTTAGCAAATAATTTTTACATCCCGCGCCGACAAGCAGTCGCGCAGCAGGGTTTAGAATGTAAGTTTGTTTTGTCTCCTTATAGCGGCTAGCGAGGATCCGAAACGAAAGCTTGTTTTCATTTCGTCCGAGCGAAGACGCTAAAAGGTTTCGTAACCTTATATGGTCTGTCAAAGAGCAAGTCTCGCGAACCCTTCGATACACTCAGGGCAAGCAGAGACATTTCTGAAGGCGAAAGTTGGTTTAGGTTTTCGTCTTCAGCCGATGTCTCAACTCAATGTTGTGAACCATGGCGTCTTCCCTTGCGGGGCCATGCGGGTGACAGACCATCTTGCGGATGAAATGGAATCAGACGACACAGGTTTGCGCCTTCTTGGTCTTGTCCATGTCTGCCGTGCAAACGATGTATTACGAATCACGCCTCTCTCCCTACAGGGCGACCGAAGGTTTAGCCTCGATCATTCTGTACGGTGCGCTTCGCAAGACACCCTTCAATGAACCTTTTATCTTCCGAGAGTATACCCCGCTCACGTTGCTTTGTCAAGATAAGGAATACAAAAATAATAAAAATGTCATCTCTTTATAGGCCTTATTATAAGGATTTATTGGATATAGCCATATTTTTGTCATATACTCTTGACAAATAAACTCATTTCGACTATAGTGGCGTCCATGGAAACAGAAATTGCCGATTATCAGCAGTCTCTCACTCAAGCAGGGCTCACCTCTCACCAAGCTGCGGTGTATGAAGCACTTATCAAAAATGGCGCTCTCCCGGCCCGCACCGTGGGGCTCAAGAGCGGGCTTTCACGCCCGCTCGCCTATAAAATTCTCGATGAATTGGAAGCGCTTGGTCTGGCGGAAAAGCACGAGAAGCCGCGAGCTGTAGCCAAGTTCGCCGCCGCCCATCCGCTGAAGCTCAAAGAAATAGCAGACAAGCGATTCGAGGCTGCGCAGGGTGCAAAGCAGGCCATGGAAGGCACCCTCGGGAAGCTCATCTCTGATTTCAATCTCCAGAGCGGCAAACCGGGTGTTCAGTTCTTCGAAGGGTTGGAGGGTATAAAAAAAGTCCTGGACGATTCTCTGACCTCAACAGAAACAATTTACGCCTACTCCGACCTCGCCGCGATAGCCGGGCACATACCGGATATCAACAAGGCCTATGTGGCCGAACGAATGCGCCGCAATATCAATAAGCGGGGACTGGTGCCCGACACTCCGGAAAATCGCGCGTTTATGACCGGGTACAAAGACAAAACGCTCGAGATGACCGAAACCCGCTTTCTGCCGCTCGACAAAGCGCCGTTCAGCACTGTCATGCAAATCTATGACAATAAAGTTTCATACTCGGTGCTCGGCGAAAAGCAGTTCATCGGCGTCATCATCGCCGATCCGCATGTCTACAAAATGCATCGAATTCTCTATGACTACCTTTGGTCTATCACGCCGCCAATCGATCGGGCGACCGAATGAGCGTGCCTTCTTCAGGGTGCACGTATTTGGTCTCATTGCCGACATATTCGAACGCCGAGTACCACGTGCCAGATGGCTCATCGAAGAAATATCTGGTCATGATCCAGCCGTCGTTGAGCCGCGTCAGCGAAGGCGGCTGCGCGCCGCTCACGAACATGAGGTTCGATCCCTGCTCATTTGCGTGTGCTCTGCGGATACACTCATCCTTGCTTATGCGCTTCGTCTCAAGATCTGCGAGGCCCGGACGATTCGCTACGATGTGAAGATCTGGCACTCCCTTAAAATCATAGAGCCATTCGGCCACGAATCCCGCCTCGATGTATTTCTGTGAAATGGGTGCCGCAGGGTTGCAGGCTGCAGTGATCGGCACGCCACGCTGAAGTTCTTCTTTGAACGAAGTCTCGAACATGGCCTCCCCGAGCTGGCCACCGCCGTACGCCTTATCCGTATTGAACGATCCGAAATACAATTCTCGTAGGTTACCTTCATCGTCGTACATCTCATCGAAACGCAGAAAGCTCGCCACCTCTCCTTTGTGATACAGCATGTTGAAGCGCGTGGTTTCGCGCTTAAGACTGGACTTGAACGAATCGACGACTGCCGTGCGCATCGTTTCGGGGTAGGTGGCATAATTTTGGTTGGTTATCATTTCCATGCGCTCGACATCGTGAGATCGCGCCGCAAGCTCCCGGGCAAAAAGTGTCTCCGACGCCGCATCTTTTATTAGTTCGGCCGACGGCAATTCTCCACGCTGTCTCAAAATGCGGAATGAGTCGACGAATCTTCCCACATCTGCCCGCACGGAGTTGACGAGTGCGACGAGTTGCCCGGGATTGTTTTTATATTCGTGCGCCTGTGCGAGGAGATTCCTTGCTCGGTCGAGCTGTTTGGCGACTACTGACTCCGCTACTTCGCTGCTTTCTACGCCGAACGCTTCACGCAAATAATCGCCCATGCTGTCGATGCCCGAAACGAGCTCGCCGTAGGCGGCGAAAACTGCGTCCGCTTGTTCTTTTTTAGGCACCGACTGGGCAAAATCAAAGACTTGCTTTCGCAGTGGCTCATCAGAGGAAGTGACCAAAAACGTGCGTAAGCCATCATCGCCAAACGACTTTGTGAACTCCTGGACGTTTTGCGCGTTATTGAGGTCAACACTTTTCAAATAGTTGAGAAATCTGAATTGTTCGCGAAGCGACAGGTGCGTGATTTCTGCGCCAAAATCCTCCTTGATACGCAAACGGACCGGCTTTGAAAGCATATAGGCATGGTCATGCAGTTCTTCTGCTTGAATGGCGTCGGTTGGCAAAGAGACGTCTGCAGAGTCGATTTTATGACGGGTATTCTCGGCAAATGATGCATGCAAGATCTGCCGTTGTCGCATCGTTGATCGCGAAACTGTATTTGATAATTGGTATTCGCTACGCAGCTGCCTGTCGATTGCCCGAAACGCTTCAACGTCATCGCGCACCCTCTTTTCCTCTTGCTGTTCGACGAGGTACATGCCGTCAGTCTTAGGAAACGCGAGTTTTCCGGGCGTCAGTTCAAAAGGAATGATGTCACGATCAGACCACGTAAAATCAGTGCCATCCATCGTTTCCAGAATTTCTCGAGCCCGGACGTTGAGCAAATAACTTCCTTTGTTTTCGGAAAGCGCTCGTTCGATACTCGCACGAACGCGCTCGTCCACCCGCTCGGTATCGCCCATATTGTAGACATCGCGTAAACATTCGAGCATGTGGGCCGTGCGGGAAAACTGTGATGAGTCGGTAAAGTCCAGATGGCGGGCGATTTCCTGGTCGTATCCGGCATCCGTTCGTCCGCGCATAGCAAACGCGAGACCCCGGAGAAGTTCGTCTCGAAGCGGTTGCGGCATGCGCGGGTCCCAGACCATGTCAGCGGCTATCGCCACGTGTTGTTTTACGCCGATCATCTGATATTTAGTCCCTATATCAACTTCCATCTCGTGGAGCGGGGAAGCTAGTTCCGGGTGCATTCGAGCAGTATCAAATATGGCACGGTAGAAACCTGCCCACGCCGCAGACGGATGACTAAAACGTTTTGCATATTTGGGAACCAATTCCGCAAAATCCATCCAATGCGCCGCGCCTTGATGTATGCGTTGTGCAAAATCAAGCACCAGCGCATTCGCTTCTTGTCCATCCATCTGTTCCGTGGAGTCATCGGGTGAACCCTGGTTTTCAGAAGAAGTAGGCGCTCTACGAGCATCTGCGTCATCAAGAAAACTGCTATCGGCCTCTTCTCCGGCCGCCCTTTTCTGTAAAAGATCCAACGTTCGCGCTCGCAAGTTTTTTTCACCGTCGAGTCCCATGCCCACCAGAATACCATTGACTTCTAAAACGCCCCGGGTATACTCCCCCTATCTGTTCCGGCATGCGCCGGAATTTTCATTAAAAGCCTTCGTATTTCACTACTTACTACGTTCTATTAACTACTCACTGCTCATATGGCCCTTTTTGACCTCAAAACATTGAATTCGGCACTCGAAGAGCTGCAGACCGAGCGTGGTATTTCGCGCGAGAGCGTGATTGACGCGCTCGCCACCGCGCTCGCGGCCGCATACCGCCGTGAATACGGCAAGCGCGGGCAGATCATCCGCGCCACCTTCAATCCGGAGACCGGCGATATGGAATTTCGTCAGGCCAAGATCGTGGTCGACGAAACACTAGTCCGGAAGCCGGGTGAAGAAGACGACCCGTCTCGCCAAGGCGGAGCCGAGGCGGACCACCGCTCGCGCTTCAATCCGGAGCAACACATCATGATAGAAGACGCGCGCAGGATGAAGCGCGACGCGAGCCTCGACGACGAGATCTCCTTCCCGCTCGAAACGCACGATGATTTCGGCCGCATCGCCGCCCAAGCCGCCAAGCAGGTCATCATGCAGAAAGTCCGTGAAGCCGAGCGCACGTCTATCATTCAGGAGTACGGCGAACGAGAAGGGCAGATCGTGACGGGCCATGTGCAGCGCTTCGAGCGCGGCAATCTGTATGTAGATCTCGGTCGCGCCACCGCCATCTTGCCCTACGACGAGCAGATCCCCGGCGAGCGCTACCGTCAGGGCGAGCGCGTGCGCGCCCTCTTGCTGCGCGTCGACGAAGGCGTTCGCGGCACATTCATCCGCCTTTCTCGCTCGCATCCCAAATTCTTGACCAAACTTTTTGAAACCGAAGTCCCTGAAATGGCATCCGGCATCGTAGAAGTGAAGGGTATCGTACGCGAGCCAGGGAGCCGCGCCAAGATCGCTGTGCATTCGACCGACGATCACGTGGATCCGGTAGGGGCGCTCGTAGGGCAGCGCGGCGTGCGCGTCGCCGTCGTCACCTCCGAATTGGGCGGTGAAAAGATCGATGTGGTGGAGTGGTCCGAAAAAGCCGGCGATTTTGTCAAAGAGGCCCTCAAACCCGCGCAGATCCTCGAGATCAATCTCAACGAAGACGAGAACCGAGCCGAGGTGGTGGTGGCCGAAGACCAGCTCTCGCTCGCGATAGGCCGCGGTGGGCAAAATGTGCGCCTCGCCGCGCGCCTCACGGGCTGGAAGATCGATATCCGCCCGCTCGGCGGCCCGACACAAGCCAAGAAGAGTGCTACGGCCGAAGAACCCACAAGTGCATTCGAGGAAACAAAAGCCGAGATCGCCGGTGACGACTCCGAAGCGGCAGACAAGGGCGAAGAAAATCTCGACCCCGTCGCCCAAGACCGCGACATCGCATCGGAAAAAGTTGAAGACGAACAAGAGGGCGACACCAAGGCGGCAGAAGTTGATGCGGCATAATCTTCTGCTACAATCTGACTCAATGAACCTCTGGCACGACATCGCCCCGGGTGAGAACTTTCCTGAAGACATCAACGTCATCGTTGAAATTCCCAAGGGTTCGCACAACAAGTACGAGCTGGATAAAGAGACGGGCCTTATCAAACTGGACCGGGCCAACTACAATGCCTCCCCCTATCCGGTAGAGTACGGGTATGTTCCGCAAACGCTGTGGGACGATGGTGATGCGATCGATGTACTCCTCCTCGCGACATACCCCATTCATCCGGGTGTTTTGGTCAATGCGCGCCCCGTCGCGCTCATGGAGATGACGGATGATGATGAATCCGACTGGAAAATCATTGCAGTTCCAAATTCAGACTATCGCTGGGATGAAACGAAGGACCTGGAGGACTTGAATCCACATCTACTTAAAGAATTGCAGCATTTTTTTGAGAACGGTAAAAAATTGAAGAAAAAGCCAGCGTCGGTAAGCATTGACGGCTTCAAAGGGAAAAGCGAGGCTCAAGCCGCGCTCCACAAGTCGCTCAAAATATACAAAGAGAAGTTCGACAAGTGAGGTTGTCCCCTTTCCTGTTGCGGTGCTCTCGTCAAGGCGGAATATAATTGTGGCATGCCTCCAATCACTCCAGAGCCCTCCATCGACATGGGCGGGTTCGCGCACGCCGAGCAGGAAAAAAAATCGGCGGTCGGACCGACTATCGGGACCGTGATCATCGTCATCCTCCTCATAGCGGGCGGATTGTATTTTTGGGGTGCACAGCTCAATAAGCAAGAAACGACCCCGGGACAGATCCCCTATATCCCTTCGAGTACCACGACAGTGGAGATCCCTCAGTGAGAGCTGGACGACCCCGAGAGGAGCGGGTACACTCGCGCGATGTCGCTGTCGGCAACCAATATAAAAGTCTCCCGCGACGATGTCCGCTGGGAAGCAGAAGTGAAAGCGGATATCCTTCCAGAAGCCATCGCACGATACCGGGACGAAGCGCTCAAAGAACTTCAGAAAGATGCCAAGATCGACGGCTTCCGTCCCGGCAAGGCACCGGTGGATCGCATAGTACAGATGTACGGTGAGCCTGCGATCGTGCGGCTTACCGCAGAGCGTGCGATACAAAATGAATTGCCTGAAATTCTCGCGACAGAAAAGCTTCTGATCGTGGAAACGCCGCGCGTGCAGAGCGCGGCACCGGAAACGGGGGAACCCCTCTCTTTTACCGCGCGCGCCGGACTCGCGCCAGAAGTAAAACTGCCCGATTGGAAACCACTTGCAAAAAAACACAACGAGAAAAAAGAGGAGGTCACTATTTCTGACCAAGAACACACCGAGGCCCTCACGTATTTGAAGCGGGAACGCGCGCGGATAGAAAAAATGCAGACAGGCATGGAAGCGAGAGCCGCAGCTGAGGCGGCACGCGCCATAGCCGAGGGTGAGCTGCCGCCACTCAATGATGCCTTCGCACAGTCGATCGGCTACGAATCTGCTGACAAATTCACCGATGCGGTACGGGTGAACATGAAAAGTGAGAAAGAAGCGCGAGCGCGCGAAGCCAAGCGCACCGCAATACTCGACGACATCTTGAAAGGCTCCACCATCCACTACCCGGCCATGCTGCGCGAGTATGAATTGGAAGATATGGAAGGCCGCATTAACGAAGATCTCCAGCGCATGGGCAGCAGTTTCGAGAATTACATGGTCGAAGTGAAAAAGACACGCGAACAATTGCGCAAAGAGTGGGAAGATCCGGCCGATAAACGCGCAAAAATTCGTCTGATCCTCACCGAGATTGCACGGCAAGAAAATGTGGCCGTTGATGAATCAAAACTCGCCCAAGAGTTCGAGCGTGCAAAGAAGATGTATCCGGATACCAATGAAAGAAATCTGCACGCCGGCATCGCCCACGCGCTGCGCAACGAAAAAGTGATGGAGCTTTTGGAAGGGCAATAGTGGAACGGGGACGAATGGTTACGTCCCCGTTTTGCTGTACACCACTCGAGGCTGACCGAAGTACTGGGCGACCTTTTTCCGGCCTTCGGCCGTGATGTAAATACCTGTTTTCACCACGGTAGTCCCGACCGCATCAACGATGCAATGAGTCGTGACTGGGTATTCCGGCAAGCACCATGCCGCATTCGTACATGCAATCAACTCTTCCTGAAAATCCGGGATCAGTATTGCTTGAGGCTTTGAGCTCATCAGACGCTTGAGGAGCTCATACTTCTTGAGCTCGAGTTGCTCCATGGCTTCCTCACTACTTCCAAAAACAATCCTGCTCTCTTGGACGTGAAAAAGCAAGCGCGATTTGCACTTACCCTATTTTTCCTCTATGCTCTCTCCATGCAAACCAGATCCTACATTCGGCCTGCTGGCCTCAGTACTTCCTCGCTCGGCGTTCGGGCGCAAATGCTGGTGCCGATGGTGATAGAGAAGACCTCGATGGGCGAGCGCGCCTACGACATTTACTCTCGGCTTCTCAAAGAGCGGATCATTTTCCTCGGCGGCCCCATCGATAGCGACGTCGCTAATCTCGTCGTGGCCCAGCTCCTCTTCCTCGCATCCGAAGACCCGAAAAAGGACATCTCGTTCTACATTAACTCCCCCGGCGGGCACGTCTCAGCCGGCCTCGCTATTTTGGACACCATGAACCACATCCAGCCTGCTGTCTCCACTGTGTGTGTCGGCATGGCTGCTTCGATGGGGGCAGTATTGCTCTCTGCGGGTGCAAAGGGCAAGCGCTTTGCGCTCCCCAACGCCGAGATCATGATCCATCAACCCTCCGGCGGCGCCGAGGGTATGGCCGCTGATATCGAGATCACTGCCAAGCAGATATTGCGCCTGCGCGAACGACTCAACAAGATACTGGCCAAGAACACTGGCCAGCAGCTCAAGAAAGTGGAGGATGACGTGGATCGCGATTACTTCATGACTGCCGACGAGGCAAAAACGTACGGCATTGTGGATAAAGTGCTCGCATAGTGGTATAGTCGATAGGCATGAACTTAATATTATTGAATCCTAATCTTTCCCTGTGCGCATTCCAGCATAACGCCGCTCTTAGCATGTTGCGATCAAGAAACCTGCGCGTTTAGCCATAATGTGCGCGGTGGGATACCCACACGCGTATGTCATTAAAAATAGTACTTCTACTTCTCGGGGCCGCCGGAGTCGCCGGTATTGCCATCGGCTATTTCCTGCGGATCATCATCCTTTTGGGCCAGCGCGGCTCCATGGAGCTTCATATCCGCAAGATGATGCTCGACGCCGAAGAACGCGCCAAGAAGATCACAGAAGGGGCCGAGGTGCAGGCAAAAGAGCGTGAAGGCCAACTCACCCAAGAATTCAAAGAGCGCGAGCGCGACCTGAAGCAGGTGGAGGAGCGCCTTATTCGTCGCGAAGAGCTGCTCGATAAGCGACAGACCAATCTGGATGGAGAGCAGGAGCTGATGGGACGGAAAAACGAAGAGATCCAATCAACAAAGGAGAAAGTCGAGGAGATTTTGCACGCTCGCCAGACCGAACTCGAAAAAATCGCCGACCTTTCGGCCGATGATGCAAAAAAGCAGCTCATCCAATCCGTGGAAAAACAGTACGAGAGCGACCTCGAGGGCCGCATGCGCAAACTTGAGATCTCAAGCAATGAGCGGCTCGAACAAAAAGCAAAAGAGATCTTGACCAGCGCGGTACACCGTCTCGGCAATTCCGTCGTCGCCGACGTCTTGGCCACCACCGTCACGCTTCCCAACGACGAGATCAAAGGCAAGATCATCGGCAAGGAGGGTCGCAACATCCGCACCTTTGAGCGCGCGACCGGCGTCGATGTGATCGTCGACGACACCCCCGGTACGATCACCCTCTCCTCTTTCGATCCGATCCGCCGCCAGATCGCGCGCATCGCACTGGAGAATTTGATCCTCGACGGTCGTATCCAGCCGGCGCGCATTGAAGAATCCGTCGTAAAAGCCGAAGCCGAGATCAATACCATCATCAAGAAGAAGGGCTCTGAGGCGGCGTACGAAGCGCGTCTTTCCGATCTCGATCCAAAATTGCTCATGATCCTCGGGCGGCTCTATTTCCGCACGAGCTACGGGCAAAACGTGCTCGATCACTCACTCGAGGTCTCGCACATCGCGGGTATGCTCGCCGAAGAGTTGGGGGCCGATCCGGCGGTAGCGCGCGCGGGCGGCCTTTTCCACGACATCGGCAAAGCGGTGGACCACGAGGTGCCCGGCACACACGTGGAGATCGGTCGCCGCATCTTGCAGAAATTCAACGTGGACGAGCGCATCATCAAAGCGATGCAGGCGCACCACGAAGAGTATCCGTACGAGACGCCTGAGAGCATGATCGTGCAAGTGGCCGATTCCCTCTCCGCGAGCCGCCCAGGCGCGCGCCGCGACAGTGTGGAGAACTACATCAAGCGACTCAGCGAATTGGAGGCCATCGCCAACCAACAGCCGGGCGTCGAGAAGAGCTACGCCATCGCCGCCGGGCGCGAGATCCGCGTCATCGTGAAGCCCGAAGCCATCACCGACCTTGATGCGCGCAAATTGGCAAGGGATATTGCGGATCGCATCGAAAAGGAGCTGCAGTACCCGGGTGAAATAAAAGTCAGCGTAATACGGGAAACAAGAGTGATTGAATACGCCCGCTAAAGTACCAATGTGGTATAGTGTTGGTATGTCTACGAAAGAATTGACCATCACCCCCGCATTGCGGGCCGCCATAGCTGAAACGGTGCATGAGGTATTGAGCGACCCAGATCTCGGGCTTGAGTTGCAACCTGCGATCAAAAAGCGCTTGAAAGCGGCCGAAAACAAAAAGCAACGATGGACTCCTTTAGAAGAAGTGCGACGCAAATATTTATAATGCATGAGTACTTGGCGGGTCGAGTTCTCGGATGAGGCGGCCCGCGACTTCTTACGGCTCGACCGTGCTGTTCGCGTCCAGGTTGATGATCGTATCGCTTGGCTTGCGTACAACTTCGACCACATAACGCCGCTGCCGTTGCATGAAGATCTTACTGGTCACTACAAGCTTCGAGCCGGAGATTGGCGAGTGGTATATACGGTGGAGAGATCGGAAAAGATCTTGAAAATTCGGGAGATCAAGCATCGCAACAAGGTCTATAAGCACCGAAAGTAAGTATCGCCGACCACATCGAAAAGGAACTCCAGTATTCGGGTGCGCTTAAGGTTTCGGTCATCCGCGAAACCCGCGTCATCGAATACGCGAGATAGGAATCAGATAGTGCTTCAAATCGTAATATTAAGAGCGCCTTCCCGATTCGGGATAGGCGCTCTCTGGTTTAGCCTAAGGACGATTTTTCAACCGTGACGCAACGATCAGTGTTTTCATCCTGATTTCTCCTTTTTCCTGAACACGAGGGCGTACTTTTTGCCCCACTCGCCTGGTTTTCCGATCTCGGGGAACGAATAACTGATGCCAAAAGGCACGACAGTTGGCCAGATTCCGTGTCGTTCGATAATTGCTTTCTTTTCGTCACGTTTGGCCTTATATCTCGGTACGTTGTAGTGGTCCTCGATGTACGAAAAGATCAGAAAGCTGATGCCCACAGGTACGGCCCCGCTAATCAGCAGAAGTATCAGACCCTTAATCTCCTGATCCGTCGGCAAAAATTGAAAGAAGCATCCGAGGTGCTCTCGATATTCATCTCCGAACTTTAGAACCAGGAACCATCCCAAAACCCAGAGCATCAAGAACCCGCCAAGCAAGGAACTGTTGGAAATAACAGACGGCTTCTCTCGCCACAAACGCGAGTCTTCTTCGTTCAACTCAATGATCTGCTGCGGATACTCATGTCCGCAGGTGGGGCATTTTCCGTGCATGGTGTACCTCTGTATGTCAGGGAACTAAACAAAGTCTGGGCGTGAAATAATGAAAATCAAAGAACCTGAAGTATATTTCCCCTCAAAAGCCTTATTTTACAGTTTGATTTGATTATTATTCAGAAATGTTGATTATTGGCTCTCCCCTGCTACAGTGCGCCCATGCACGCACACGAAATCGCCCAGAGCCTACAAGCTGTCGGGCTGACACAGAAAGAGGCCGAGGTGTACCTCGCGCTACTTTCGCTGCAGAGCGCGACCGCATATCGCGTGGCAGAAAAGTGCGAGGTGAAAACGCCTACAGTGTATCTCACGCTCGAAGATCTGCGGCGCAAAGGATTGGCGCTCAAGGTGCCGCATGCAAAGAAAGCGCTCTATGCCGCGGTCGATATAGAAGAATATTTGCGCGAGCGGCGCAAGCATTTGGATGCCGTCCGCGCCATGGCGCCGTATTTACACGCCATGAGCGGCGAGAAACAACCGAGTGTGTACTTTTTCACCGGTGTGAATGGATTGAAAGAAGCGCTCAATTACAAAATCGACACCATGCGCGGCAAACGGTTCCATTCTTTCTATGGCAATTTCGCTGGGAGCAACGAGGTGGTGGCGGATTTCTATCACGCATGGGATAAAAAGGCAGTGGCGATGGATATTGCTTTCGATCTACTCATTTTCAAAAACGAAAAGAGGAGCCTGTACTACGAAAATATTCTCCAACTCGCCAAGCAGAATCCGGAGCAAGTGAGAACAAAATTTTTGAAAGAATATCCCTACCCACCCACCATTTCTGTCGAGATCGCCGAGAGTTTCGTCCGCATCGTCAACGACAAAGACCTCCAAGCCACCGTCATCGACGACCCAAACACCGCGAGCGCATTCCGCACGATATTCAGCCTCATTTGGGATAAAAAAGACCGGGGTTGAAAAAGTTTGGGGGCGACTCACGACAAGTCGCCCTCCGATTATTTTTTTGACACAAGGACCCATTCCCTGCCGGATCCTTCGAAGCCGATTTCGGCGCCGTTTTTTTGCTCGAGACCGTAGCGTTTCATGATCTCCGCTTTCTCTCGGTGAGTCGGTTGCAACACCGATCCACAGATGCCGAAAGAGAACATGACCAACGGGCCAATAAGCAGGGTGTAATACAGCGCCATCATTACATGCTCGGGCTTTTGACTTCTCGGAATGTCCGAGAAAAAAAGCACATAAATTCCCCAGACGCAGAAGCCGCCGAACGCTAATATGATCCCAACGTACACGACGATTTGATGGATGCGCCAGACGTAATCGAATCGTGCCTTAAGTTCGACAAGCCGATCATAATCAGCGCTATCAAGCTCAACTTGCATCATGATGCTGTTCCTCTACTTCTGTTTTCGACTTACTGTTGAATGCACTGGTGAGATTTTGCAATGATATGATTATATAGTCAAAAAAGATATACGATAAATCTGTATAAAATGCTTTAAATACTCAATTTTATTGATAGTAGTCAAAAAGATTGACTTTTTATAGATTCCATTTAGAATGCACCTATGGATGCTCTGAGTGACCTTTCGCATACCCTCGAAGAGATCGGCCTCACCGAAAAAGAAGCGGCGGTGTATTTGGCACTGCTGTCGCTCGAAACGGCGACCGCATATCAGATAGCCGAGCACTGCGACGTGAAAAAGCCGACGGTGTACGTGATTTTGGAAGAGCTGCGCAAAAAAGGATTGGTGCTCAAAGTGCCGCACGCCAAGAAAGCGCTTTTTGCCGCGCAAGACCTCGTGGAATATGTGGCGGCCCAAGAATCAAGACTTAAGGCGGCGCACGCTATCCTGCCTAGATTGCACGCGCTCGGCTCAAAACCCAAAGAGGGCGTGTACTTTTTCAACGGCTTGCACGGTATCGCTCAAGCACTCGATTACAAATTCGATGAAATGCGCGGCAATACGTTCCACTCTTTTTATGGCAGTTTTAAACGGGCAAATCCCGAAATTGTGCGACTTTCAAATACGTGGGACGCAAAGGCCGTTCGCTCTGGAATGTCGTTTAACATTATACTACCCGAGACGGACAAAGCATTCCAGAAAGAGTTACTTGAGCTCGCGAGAAAGAATGGGGATTCGATCCGTGTGCGTTTTTCAGAAGAATATGCCTCTGGTACAACATTCGTGGAGATAGGTGACGATTTCGTGCGCATAACAGATGCCGAAAAACTAACTTCCACTATTATCGACAATGGCTCGGTTGCCGAGGCCATGCGACAGATATTCAATATCGCCTGGCACAAGGGCCAAAAGCATAAAGCGGACTGATCTTGCGTATCTCCACCTTTCATGTGAAGGTTTTTCAGGGGCCTACCCCGTGAAGCGCAGCTTTTTACGGGGAGTTGACACCCCTCAAATAAGGCTCAAAATGGTACATAAGGTGAGGCAAGGGCGCGCGTGCGCCGCGTCCGCCCGTCCATCCGACAAGATCGCATCTTGTTTAGGATCAGGACCTAGGGTCGAGTGTGCATTATTCATAAATCGCAAACAACTATGGCAAATAAAATGGATCTGGTGGAGAAAGTCGCCCAGACGATCAACTGCACCAAGGCAGATGGAGAACGGGCAGTGGAGGCGATCATCGCCATGATCACTCATACGCTGAAGAGCGGAGGCGATGTATCGGTCGCGGGCCTTGGGATTTTCGAGGCCAAAATGCGGGCCGGGCGCATGGGCCGCAATCCGCGCACGGGCGCTTCGATAGAGATCAAGGCGATGCGGGTGCCGAAATTCCGCGCTTCGAAGACCCTCAAAGACGCGGTCAAATAAGTTTCCCTTTTCTCGAGAACACAAAAACCCGCCTCTGGCGGGTTTTTGTGTTCGATAAAATCGTGTAGAGTGGCAAGTGAATCCTCCTTCGCCAAGGCTACGGAGGACAAGGGCGGGATTAGTTTAGTGGCAAAACACGAGTTTTCCAAACTTGGGTCGGGAGTTCGATTCTCCCATCCCGCATAACTACGTTGAAATTGCACTCAACGATCAGGAGACGTATAGTGTTTACCTGTGTCTCCTCGCTTCCAGGTAGCTGCCAACGCCTTTTCGCTTGCATTGATAGCTGGCGTGTTCGTATTTTTATACTATACCACCGCACGCTCCGAGCCGGAGTATGTTCGATCGGCACCAGCACAGGCGACAAGTACTGCACAAGTGGGCACCTCGACCCCGTCGCTCGCTCCTGCGTCGACAACCGCACCCACCAAGAAAAAGAGTGCTCCGGTGGCGCGTGTGACGGAAGGAGAACCGTATCCCAACGCAAGCTCGAGTACCGCGGCAGCGGATACTACCATGAGTCAGGCTGCCCGCATTGAGAGCCCCTACTCCTTCCCTCCCAAGTCCACGGATCAGGCGAACACTGAGACGCGCGCCGCACTCGTCAATATCATCTGCATGTCCAACGGCTCTATTCGACCCATTTCGGGCAGTGGCGTCATTATCGACGCGCGTGGCGTGATCCTCACCAATGCCCACGTGGCGCAATATGTGCTTCTTTCCCAAGATCATGCGATCGACCTGTCGTGCACGATCCGCACCGGCTCCCCCGCCCGACCAATGTGGACGGCAAGCGTCCTCTACATGCCGCCTGTCTGGGTCGCAACACACGCATCAGAGATCAACAGCGCACACCCCGTCGGGACCGGCGAGCACGATTATGCTCTCCTACTTATCAATGGCTCGGCTACGGGCACTTCACTTCCGGTGGTATTTCCCTTCCTTCCTGTTGACATGCGCAGCGCGATTGGATTTACCGGCGATCAGGTGCTTGTGGCAGGTTACCCAGCAGAATTTATCGGTGGCGTACAGGCACAGCAAAATCTCTATGCGGCGACCTCTATCAGCGCCATAGGCACGCTGATGACCTTCGGCACGGGTAGCGTCGACGTAATCTCGCTCGGCGGTGTCATCCAGGCCCAGAGTGGCTCATCGGGCGGCGCGGCTGTCAATCCATGGGGTCATCTCATCGGGCTCATCAGCACTACCTCGGACGGCGCAACCACTGCCGATCGCGATCTTCACGCACTCACCCTCTCGTACATCGATCGTGACCTGAATGTACAGACCGGATCGAGCCTCTCAGCAATCCTAGGCGGGAACCTTTTCGCCGAGCAAGCTGATTTCGATACACGAATATTGCCGGACCTCATGAGCACGTACATGAAGCAGATCAAGCCCGCGCAGTAATCATTTATCTTGCCTTCCCTTCCTAGCTCGGGGCCTCACTCACCTTCATTCGTTCGGGGCGCCGAGAATCGAACTCGGTCTACCTGCTCCCAAAGCAGGCGTACTACCGGTATACTACGCCCCGTAAAACTCAAGAATCATAACATATTTTAAAGGACATTGGTGCAATTTTAAAATGTCCTTTATATGTCCTTTAGGCTATAGGTTGTCCTCCATAGCCTGCTCAAACAGACGGCAATGAGCAACGCGCCTGACCTTGTCCATGATTACGCCCACCACATCGATCTGAAACTCCCTCTTATCTCGCTTCGATTCCATATACAAAGCAGCCGTCCGAGCAAGTTTTGCCAGCTTGCGCCTATCTACCAGCTCTTCCGGCCGATGGCTCAAGCTTTCACGTGAAACTACTGTCTTTACCTCAACGAAACGCACCGAACCCCCTTTTTGGGCAATGATGTCTATCTCCCCCCACTTCTTCCGGTAATTTTTCTCTATGATCTTATAGCCCTTGCGCTTCAGGAATTCCTCTGCGATCTTCTCCCCTGTTGCGCCTGTTTTCTGTTTATCGGTTCTGTTATCTTCTGGCATCAAACAATCGTAGCATTGATCTTGGGACTTTTCACGTGAACCATCTTTTAGTATGTTTCTTAAGAAACATATCCTGGTTATTTAAGCTGAACCCTAGCATCTAGTGCCTAAAACCTACCCTAAAGGACATGTCCTTTATCCACATATCCACCTACTTATCCCCAGATTTCCTGTTTCGCCCATATTTTCATTGACATCTTTCCATCCGACTTTCTATCGGACATTCTTGCTGCATGCCCTACTGCGCTAAAGCTACGAAGGGCTACTTCGCACTGCTTGATGGGGCGATTCAATAAATGCTTTTTCGTGCTGTGCACTTCGTAGCCGCGTCTGACGCGGCGAAGTAGTGCGGGTACCGGGAATCGAACCCGGGTCATTTGATTGGCAACCAAATGTTCTACCATTGAACCATACCCGCCTTCGCTCGCCTTAGCGAGCTCCGGCGGGGCGAGGCCCGCTGATGCCGCGACGGCGAGTACCGCACGATTATACAGTACCTTATTATTTCCTGCATCCGATCGGTGCTCCCGCCAGGATTCGAACCTGGAATAGCAGTTCCGAAGACTGCTGTGATATCCGTTTCACCACGGGAGCCACTGAATAACAGAATGAGAATACAACATATTCGCTCCAACACAACGAATGCACTACAATACCTGCATGGCGCACGAGAAGCTCACGATACCGCAAGAAGTGCGCGATGCGTGCGATGCGCTCCAAAGGGCTGGCTTTGAGGCTTATTTGGTCGGCGGCTGCGTGCGCGATCTGCTTATCGGCAGGGAACCCAAGGATTGGGATATCACGACCAATGCCAAGCCTCAAGAGATCCAGAGCCTATTCACCGAAACATTTTATGAGAATGAGTACGGCACGGTGGGTGTAGTGACGCAAAGTGAACATCCGAAGCTCAAAGTGATCGAGATCACCCCGTATCGTGTGGAGTCGGAATATTCCAACGCGCGTCATCCCGACGCCGTAGAATTTAGCGACAACCTTTCCGATGATCTGAAGCGACGCGATTTCACGATCAACGCGATCGCCTACGATCCGGCAAAGGGTGAGCTCATCGATGAGCACAGCGGGAGAGAAGATTTGGAGCGGCGCGTCATTGCCACGGTAGGGGATGCATCTGAGCGATTTAGCGAAGACGCCTTGCGCATGCTGCGAGCTATCCGGATCGCGGCGGAATTGGATTTCACGATTTCTTCAGAGACGGCCAGCGGCATCGCGTCAAATGCGACGGCGCTTGCAAAGATTTCGGGCGAGCGGATACGGGACGAGTTTACACGAATTATACAGAGTCCGCGCCCGATGCAAGCTCTATATATGGCTCAAAAGCTGGGTATTTTGGCCTTCATCGCCAAGGCACTCGAGGAGGGAATTGGGTGCGATCAGAATCAGGCGCACTCGTACGACGTCTTCGAGCACAATCTCCGCGCGCTCCAGCACGCAGCCGACAACGACTGGTCACTCGAGGTGCGCATCGCCGCGCTGATGCACGACATCGGCAAACCGGCAGTACGAGAGTGGTCAGAAGAGAAAAAAGATTGGACTTTCCACGGCCACGATGTCGTCGGCGCCAAGATAGCAAAAAAAATACTGAAAGATCTGCGTTTTTCGACTGAGATCATTGAAAATGTATCCAATCTCGTGCGCTGGCACATGTTCTTTTCCGACCCAGACACCGTCACACTCTCGGCCGTGCGGCGCACCATTCAGCGTGTGGGGCAAGATCACATCAAAGAACTCTTGCAGCTGCGCATGTGCGATCGGATCGGTACGGGGAGGCCCAAAGAGCAGCCCTTTCGCCTGCGCAAATACATGTCGATGGTGGATGAAGCATTGCGCGATCCGATATCGGTTGCCATGCTCAAGATCAACGGTGCCAAGATACTCGAATTGGGTGAGAAGCCGGGGCCGCGTGTGGGCTGGATACTGCATGCGCTCTTAGAAGAAGTACTTGATGATCCGAAGAAAAATACCGAGGAATACATGGAAAACCGCGCAAAAGAATTCTCAAATCTCACTGACGAAGAGCTCAAAAAGGTAGGGGAGGAGGGGAAGGAGCGCAAAACAGGGGAGGAAAAAGCGGCGGTGAAAGAGATCCGCGCACGTCATCACGTCACCTAACTCCGGTGGCGCACTAAAATACAGCAAAGTCAGCTTTATCTTTGTGCTTACGCACAAAGATAAAGCCGCCTAACCAGGCCACCCGTTTCTATTTTGAGGTGGCCGCCGTTAGGCGGCTTTTGTAAACCGCATATAGGATAAATGTTTCTTCGAGAACAATTCCTCGACGCTTGTACGGTGGAAGCCAATCGAGACAGAGGTCTCGTAAAATATGTTTTAGGCGCGTACTTGGTACGTTGGTTTGTTTCATCAAAACATCTCCTCTATGCCAAAGAGCACCGCTGGTAAGAGTAAAGGACATAAAGGACAGTGTAAAGGACATACTGGGGATAACCTTCATCTATCTAGTGTCCTTTATAAAACCCTTACAGATCAAGCTCTAAAAGGACAGGACAGTGGTCCGAGCCCATATATTGCGGAAGTATCTGTGCCTTCTTTATCTTGGGTACGAGTTTCTTGCTCGCGAAGAAATAGTCTATACGCCATCCCACATTGCGCTCACGCGAATTGGCGAAGTGGCTCCACCAGCTGTAATGACCATTGCCATGGGTGAATAATCGAAAGGTATCTACAAATCCCGCCTCGATTATCTGATCTATGCCTTCGCGCTCCTCTTTCGTAAATCCCTTCTTGCCCTCGTTGGGTTTCGGGTTGGCCAGGTCGTCTGGGGTATGAGCGACATTGAGATCGCCACAGAAAACTACCGGTTTAATCTTGTCGAGTTCCTTGCAGTAGGCGAGAAAGGCCGGGTCCCAGTGCTTGTGGCGCAGAGCGAGACGAGTTAAGTCGTCTTTGGCGTTGGGGGTGTACACCGTAACAACATAAAATTCTTTGAATTCAGCCGCGATCACACGCCCTTCGGTATTGGGGTCGCCATACCCATCGCCCGCAAGATTGTACTTTTTGGCCAACTCATCTGGCAATCCTAAAATGACCTTTTTGGGGTGTATTTTGGTGAAAATAGCGGTGCCGCTGTAGCCCGCTTTCTCTGCCGAATTCCAATATTCCTCGTATTCCGGCAAATCCACCTCCGATTGATGCTGCTGCGCCTTGGTTTCTTGAAGGCAGAGCACATCGGGCTTCACTTTATCTATCAATGGCATCAAAAGCCCCTTCCGATGAACCGCCCGTATCCCATTCACGTTCCACGAGACGATGCGCATTCCGCCCAGCATATCATCGGTTTCACCGAGGCGTCATCTTTCATGAATACAATGTAATTCAATGACTGCGAAAGCGTCATCTTATGTATAACAACTAGCGCGTGCATATGAAATATCAACACAACACACAGCTCAGTATCTTCGAGATGCCGAAGCACAAGGGAAGTCGTGAGTGGAACGCTTTTGCCGCCGTCCGCGGCGACAGTAGCGGCATGTACCGCGTCGCGACGCCTCGCCGACCGCTCATCGTGAGGAGCGCCGGCAACCTCCTGCGCATCATACGCCCCGAAGTCCGCACCTTCCGCCCCGCGCATTAAAATTTCCAAAAGAAAAACCCCGCGTCCTACGATCGCGGGGTTTTGAGTCGGTTTGCTGTTGCTTTCGCTCATGGACCGTAGCGTCCTTCGCGATAGTCGTAGGCAATCACGATGTATGTTTTACCGTGTTCGCGCTCGGCCTTCTTCATTGCAACAGCGAGACCGCAGAGAGTCGAACGCCCATAGGGCAGATCTTCGAACTCTGGGTTGTCCCACCGAGGGACGGAATCAGGGGCGAAGCGGACCTCGCCCCGCTCCCGCCAATATGTTTCATATGCGCGATCGGTTTCGAAGTCGCTTACCAGCCACGTTTCGTCCACGAGGCCTTTGCGAAAGCAGAGGCGAATGTGGGGAAACGAGATTCCTTTGTAGCTAAGGCCAGGAACGTGGTGTTGCGGAAGCGTGCCAATGTCGATACCGTACTCTTTTTTGTAAAGACCCGGTTTGTGCATCTCGAACGCAACACCCGACTGGAAGGGCTCGTAAACAAGAGTTTTAATATCGCTACCCATCGCTGCGAGTGCACGACCAATAGCATAGGGGCTAGAGCCATTGCCGATGCCGACGATAACGTCCGTTGCTTCCGGAACCTGCATCGCAATTTCGTGTGCGATCGGCTCGAGCGCGGCCGTGGTGATCTTATTTTCGCCTGCCTTCTCATTCATGGAATGGTTGAGGAAACAAACGTCCAGATTTTCGGCCCGATACTTCGCCAAAAATTCTGGAAAACCGTTGACGTAGTCGCCATCGGTCAAGATCACTTCGGCGCCCTCTGCTTCGATCGCCTCGATCCGTGCTTCACCGACTCCTTTCGGGACCGCGACGATGCACGGGTAGCCGAGCAAGCGTCCCATCATTGCGAACGAGATGCCTGCTGAGCCAGTCGAGGTTTCAAGCGCCCGCATGCCCGGTTTCAATTCACCGCGAGCGATAACATCCGCAAACAGCTTGCCGTACACGCGCCCATAGTGGCTGCCGCCGATAGGGTGATCGCATTCCAATTTGAAGATGATGCGATTTTCATTCGGCACGTAGCCGTCGTACTCAAGAATTCCGGTCTCACATTTCATTGCTCTCTCCATCTGTATCTGTCAGAGACCAAACCTTTAAGAGCACGCGAGGATTCGCGCACTCGATAAAAGTGAGAAACTTTGTGGCGGCTTCTCAAAGATTGACTAAGATTTTCTGTATTGCTGACGGTTCTGCGCCCGCTTCTAGAAGTTCGACTGCTTTTTCTGTAATGCCGCCTGGTGTCGCAATTGTTTTCAATGATTCTTCGGCATTTTCTCTGAGTGCGTACGTTTCAAATTCTTTTGGAGTAAATGCTCTTCCGAATTCTGAGAACTCATGCGCGAGAAATTCTAGATGTGCGTCCGCATGTCCTATCCGGCCAAGCCGCTGCAAGAGAAGCGCCGCGAACAAATGCGCGAGGAGATTGGTGTATCGATCGAGTTCTTCGTCTGAACGCAGTCCAAGCGGCGGCGTCTTGGTGAGTCGTCCAATAATCTCCATCGTTTGTGCTCCGACAGCACCACTCTCCACGTACGCACCCATGTTCCAGAACGGATCTATCATTACTCGTATCGCATTGCGTTTCGTTCTGGCGACGATATTTGCGAGAGGAGAACGGCCGACGAACGACACGACAATTGCTCCTTGTTTCAGCACGGCAACGATCTCATCCAAGGTTCTATCCATCTGAATCGTGCGTACTGCAAGCGCAACGATGTCCGCCTGCCGCGCAACTTCGATACTCGATCCCTTATTTTGAGTACGCAGAAGCCTTGTCTTTGGCACAATTTCGGTGAGACGTTCACACAGTCGGCTACCGAAGTGACCCTGGGCTCCTATCACGGCGATTGTTGTCATAAGCATCTTCTGTCAATCTTTACTAACGAGTATTTAACCTTATTTATAGGCTTAAGTCAATAGATTTTCTATATGCTGTTGTATTTTTTTAACAACACTATATACTATATCCTATGCCCCAAATGAGTAAAGCCCTAGAGACCATTGGTCTCGGGGATAAACAGATACGGGTACTGCTCGTGCTTCTGCAGAGCGGACCTATGCTCGCGTCGGCCGTGGCGCGTGCTGGTAAGCTCAATCGCTCGACCGGGTATGTGATACTAAAAGAATTGCAGGAACGCGGACTCGTATCGTCGGCCAAAAGCGACGGGGTCATGCGCTACCAGTCGATTGCACCAGAACTTTTGCCTGGATACATCGAGCGCAAACGAGAGGAGCTGGCTGAAAGTAAAAAGGAGGTGGAAGAAATACTTCCGCAGATCAAATTATTGCGCGCGAAGCGCGGCGCACTACCCAAAGTGCAATTTTTCGAGGGCAAGGCGGGGCTCGAGCGCGCGTATGAGGACACGCTCGATAATAATTCGGAGAAAATGCTGCGCGATATCACCGGGATACGTGCTGTGTACAGCGCGCTCGATCAAAAATTTGTGAATTACTATCTCGAGAAGCGTGCAAAGCTCGGCATCGGTGGCAAGACGATAGTGCAAGCAGGTGAGCTCGGTGAAAAAACGAAAGCAGACGATGCGAAGTATGGCCGCACGACAAAATTCATTCCGGCAAAATTCAATTTCGACGGCGAGGTGAGCATTTACGGCGACAAAGTCGCGCTTTTTTCATATGCCAAGGAATATCCCGTCGCGCTTATCATTGAAGACGCAACGATATCGCACATGATGAAACAAATATTCGACTACATCGAATCGACCGCCAAAGATATATGACTCTCTAAAACGCGGTCGCGTGTTAGAGAGTCATACCTCTCTTATTTCCACTCGGGCTGAAGCACATCGCTCAATTGCGAGAGGGGAATGCGGACTTCGAAGGTACCGGCGGCGTAGGCGGCTACCTGGTATGGCGGGAAGAGGATGACGAGGGTATCTGCATCAATCACGAAGTTGGAGAAATTCTCAGCCCTCGGCGCTACGCCTTCGGTAAAGATAGAGGCAGTGGCGTCTTCGCCTGCCTGCGCAGGCAGGCCGAGACGCTGCGTGAGCTGCGCCTTGATTTGCGTGAGCGATGCGTCGGAGAGACGCTGCAGATACTCCGAGCCGGGCGGGAAAAGGTCGGCGAGCTTCACTTCGTTGCCGCTCTTGTCGAAGGCAAAGGTTTTGAAATAGCCATTCGGATGTGCGCCACCCGTGTCGATATAAATATCGTATTCGTACGAAATGAGTTTCGCGTTCGCGGAAGTGAACGGCTTGTAGGTCGCATCGTATTCGTATTTCCTGCCGGTCGAATCGAGCATTTCTTTCTCTGGCCCGCTTATCTGATTAACCCGCAGGTTTCGCTTGAACTCTTCGATGTCTTTTTGGAGCCACGTTTCGATGGTCGTGCGAGCTTCCTCATCGGCTGCGGGCGACCACTTGCTAAAGAGCGCCGTGCGATTGGGATAGGTGGCATCGATTTTGTAGTACTGGGCTTCTTCGGTGTGCTTGAACTGCCCGGTGGCGGTGAATTCGCCCGGCAAGACGTGCATGACGGGTCGATTAAAAAGCCAGGCCATATATCCACCAGCGACGAGAATAATGATTGCGAGGACTCCGAGAATTATTTTTTTCATACTCGCATTGTATCAGTTGGATCGATATCTTTCCTTGCCTTTACACTACTTTACTTATTCGCGCGAATAAGAAAGTAGTGCTGTTTTAACGACGCCGCTTCCCGTGGAATTTTTGATGCACATCGCGCAAATGTTTGTCGGTGACGTGCGTGTAGACCTGCGTCGTCGCGATGTTGGCGTGGCCGAGGAGCGCTTGCACGCTGCGCAGGTCCGCGCCATTTTCGAGCAGGTCGGTCGCGAACGAGTGACGAATGACGTGCGGCGTGACTTTGCGCGTGATGCCCGCTTTCACCGCATACGCTTTTACGATGCGCTCCACCGAGCGCGGCGTTATCGTGCCACCTGCCTTGCCGCCGCGGCCATAGCGCACGAATAGTGGATCTTCCAGATCGTTGCGTGCCTTCACGTATTCGCCCACCGCTTTTTTGGCCTCCGGCGAGAGGAAAACAACTCGCACTTTCTCACCTTTGCCGCGCACCGAGAACTCATCGCGCGAGAGATCAAGGTCGCGGGAGAGTCTACAAAGCTCCGAGACGCGCAAGCCGGTGGAAAAAAGAAGCTCAAACATCGCACGATCGCGCAGGGCGGGAAGGGAAGTGCCGACGGGGGACTTCATCAAACGATTTAACTCATCGGTGCTGACGAGATCGAGATCGCGCTGGCCCACCTTGGCGAGCTCGATGCGTTCCGGATTCAATGATTCGATACCTCGCTTGCGCAAGAATTTGAGGAAGGCACGCAATGCGATCATGTAGTAATTCTGGGTTTTCTTCTTCATGTCCCCGGCCGTGCCTTTCTGCCGATTCAGCCAGATGCGGAATTCACGCACCGATTTCTCATCGAGCTTGGCAGGGGACGTAATTTTTGTGTGCGACAAAAAACGCGAAAGATAGCGATCATAATTCTCCATCGTCTTTACGCTCCGGCCTTTTTCTATTTCCAAATGCTCGAGGAATTCTGTTTTTAACGTCTTTAGATCGGATGCCATACCGTTCATTCTGTAAGGAGCGGCACGAGGTCATTGAGATGATCGACGATATAGTCGGCGCCGGCCGTCTCGAGCGCTTCCCGTGTCCCAAATCCGTGAGTAATCCCCACGGTGAGATGCACACGAGCGGCCTTGCCCGCAAGGATATCAACATCACTGTCTCCCACCATAACCGCATGCAGCGCATCCACGTGGAGCTCCTCGAGCACCTTGTGCAGCGCTTCTGGATCGGGTTTGAGATTCTGCACCATCTCGCTATGCACAATCGCATGGCAATACTTTTTTACATCTGCATGGCCCAAAAGCGGGATGATGGTAGCGGAGCGACTGGTGCAAATACCGATTTTGAGGCCGGCATCGTGGAGCGATTGCATGAGCGCATGCAGACCCTCGTAGATGCCCATGAGTTCTTTGCGGCGCAACTGAAACGCGCGGTGCTCCGCGACGAGCGTTTTTGCATCATGTGCTGGTGCAAAAAACGCATACTGATCCTCTATAGGCTTGGTGAAGTGCTGTTCGAGCTCGTTCATTTCGGGGGTGGGGTACCCGTATCCCGAAAGCACATGATGAAATGCTTGGCGCATCAGTTCACGGGTGTCGAGCAGTGTCCCGTCCGCATCAAAAATCACTGCTTCGATCTTTCTGTTCATGTCGCACAATCTTAGCATCTTTATTAGCAGAACGGACTTGACGAGGTCGATATAAGTGTATATGCTTTGTATATGCAGAAGCCGGTCGAATGGAGCCCCGAGAAGAATGATTGGCTCCGGCGCAACCGCGGCCTCTGCTTCGAAGATGTGCTCGTCGCCATGGGAGAAGGTGGTTTGATCACGAAGGAGAAACATCGTGGCCAGCTCTATCTTCATCAGAATGTCTATGTCGTGCGGATGAAAGGATACGTGTTTGCGGTGCCGTTCGTCGAGGACGAGGAGAAGATCTTCCTCAAGACGATCTTTCCAAGCCGGAGGTATGCGAAGAAATATTTAAAAGATTCACTGTAATCACCATGAACAAAAAAACTAACCGGACCAAGACCGTAGCCATTCCAGCGCCCACGTTCGCTTTCTCCGATGATGAGGAACGCAGGCTCTATGGGTCAATCGAACGCGGCGAGTGGAAGCCGGTACCCAATCAGAAACGAGAAATCGTGCGTGCGCGTGCCGCAGCCCGCTACACACTCACAAAGTCCAAGAGTATCAGCATCCGCCTCACGCCGCCAGACCTTGAGCGCATTAAGGCCAAAGCCATCGAGGAAGGTTTGCCATACCAAACGCTCATTGCCTCCATCATTCACAAGTACGCATACAAAGAATAAACTCTCTCAATGCGAAAACTCCTCGTCATCTCCAACGACTTGGCCGAGCGCGGCGTGAAACGGGGTCCGCACACGTTTCATCCGCGGCACGCAGAGGAAATACGCGACGCAACTGACGGAAAGATCGAATTCGTGATCGCCGCGCCCGATGAAGCCGCTGCCCACTTTGCTGATGCCGAAGCAATCGCGGCGTTCCCCATGCGATTTCCTGATAGTTCAAAAACGCCAAACGTAAAATGGCTCCACTCATTCTCCGCTGGTGTCGACAAAATCCTCACGCCCGCAGTGGCCGCTTCCGACATCATCGTCAGTAATTCTTCCGGTATTCACGCCGTACCCATAGCCGAACACATCATCGGCACCATGCTGATGTGGACGCGTCAGTTTCATGTCGCAGTGCGCGATCAAGAGAGGCACCTGTGGCAGAAAAACTGGGAGAAGTTGGACGAGCTCCATGGAAAAAATATTTTGATCGTCGGACTCGGAGAGATCGGTACTGAGACCGCGCGGCTCATGCACGCATTTGGTGCACACGTGAGTGCAGTTTCACGTTCGGGAAAGAATAGACCAGAATTTGTGGAGCGGTTGGAAACGAGTGACAAGCTCGACTCGATGCTGACTGAAGCAGATTTTGTGCTCATCACACTCCCCGGCACGCCAGAAACGAATCATCTCTTCGACAAAACAAAATTCGCACTAATGAAGCCGAGCGCGGTCGTCATCAACATAGGCCGCGGAAGCATCATCAATGAATCAGATCTCGTAGAAGCATTGCAAAAGAAAATAATCGCTGGCTCAGCACTTGATGTGACAGAAAAAGAACCGCTTTCAGCGGACTCACCGCTCTGGGATATGCCCAATGTCATCATCACGCCGCACTATTCCGGCATCTCACAAAAATACATGGACCGCGCGGTCGAACGATTTTGCCTCAACTTGCGTGCATACCTTGCGGGCGAGCCGCTACCGAATCACGTGGATAAAAAATTGGGGTATTAAATAACTTATCAACATATTTCGCATATGCGAAAAAAGTTGATATTTTAATTGGTATGCTTGGCGCATGTCGTCGAAAAGCGCGGCAGGTAGGGCAACCGCAGAAATGTTCCGCGCCATCCTTTCGTTCTTAAAAGACAACGTCGATGCTTCGCGGAGCGAGATCATCGATGCTGTTCCCGGCTGCGGAAAACAGCTCTGGTACATGCAACGCAAAGGCTACCTCAAGCGCTTTGGTGTTTCATATGAACTTACATCTAAAGGTGAACACATGCTCAACGAGAAAGAGATCTGGAAATTACAGATCCCAAAACCGAAGAAATGGGACGGGAAATGGTACTTGGTTATGTTCGATATCCCCGTCGATGAGCGCAGGCGGCGCGACGCGTTCAGGCTCCGACTCAAAGAGATGGGTCTCGTGCTCTACCAAAACTCGGTCTGGGTGTACCCGTATCCGCTCGAAAAAATCGTCGGTAGCGTGAGTGATTTCTATCTCCTTTCGGGTTGCGTTTCTTTCATTACGGCAACATCGCTGACAGGAGAAGAACGGCTGCGCAAACATTTCCGCTTGGGCTGAAATAATAAATGTCAACTTTTTTCGCATATGCGAAATTTGTTGAGATTTGTTTAAGGCATGGGGATTATCAGATGCAGCCATTGACGCAAAAAAAAAACGGCGTACGGTGGCATGAGCAGCACATTGTTTTTTGCTGTTCGTGCAACCTTCAGCGCCACGGAGACGACGATGGCAACAATCATCCTTGTCGGAAATACGGCAAGCGGCGATATCGAAAAAGAGATCTCGAAACTCCTTACGGGAACCCCGCACCGGATGTTCCAATTTCACCGCGAGAGCGTCGGCCATCAATCGAGACCTTTGAAACGATTCCCCGCTTTGCAAGTGAGCGGTTTCCCTCCGTCGATCACAACACGCGTTCGCTTCACCGCATTTGCGGCGCCGCGAATCGTGGTCGCGCTCGAACCCTTCATACCGGGAGAGAGCAAGACGGCAGTCTATGTCGAGGAGGGTGAGCTTTTCAAGCGGGCAAGCGAACACCGCTGCTCGGACTGGTGCGTCTTTGGTGACATTTGGCGCGAGATTACCGAAGTGCTTCCCGATCTGAAGAAAAGCGCAACAGCGTGACGCGCCAAGACGGTCCCGAGACTCGCTGTGCGAGTCTCGGGACACCCTATTTCAAATACTTTTTCTTTTTGAGTTTCTCCGGCAGATAACTTTCCGTATCATATCTTTTGTATCCCTTCCCGTACTCTAATTCTTTCATCAGTTTCGTCGGAGCATTCCTTATGTTCATCGGTATCGGAAGGTTGCTGAATTCTTTTGCGTCGGCGAGCGCTTCGAAGAACGCGTCGTATGATGCACGAGATTTTTTGCAAGTCGCCAGGTACGCGGCCCCGTGTGCGAGATTTATTTGCGCCTCCGGGTAGCCTATCGTCTCGCATGCGCGAAAAACCGCGTTGGCCACGACGAGCGCGGTCGGGACTGCGAGCCCGATGTCTTCGCTCGCGAAGACGACCATCCGCCGCGCGATGAAGATCGGATCTTCACCGGAGTCCACCATGCGGGCCAGATAGTAGAGCGCGGCATCTGGCTGCGAGGCGCGCATGGATTTAATGAATGCGGAGATGGTGTTGTAGTGCTCCTCTCCTTTTTTGTCGTAGCGCAGATGTTTTGATTGGATGGCTTCTTTCAATGTATCGACGGAAATTTCTTCGTACAACTTGTGCGCCGTTTCCAATGTCGTAATGGCTTGCCGCGCATCGCCGCTTGCCATTTGGATGAGCCAGTCGCGCGCGGTCTTCGGTAATTTTGTTTTCAAACCTTTTGCCGCGTGCGCGAGAATCGTCTCCATATCTTTTTCCGACAATTCGTTCAACACGAATACGCGCGTGCGCGAAAGCAGCGGCGCAATAACTTCAAACGAAGGGTTTTCAGTGGTCGCGCCAATGAGCGTAATGTCGCCGCGCTCGACGAATGGAAGAAGGAAATCCTGCTGTGCCTTGTTGAAGCGGTGAATTTCGTCGATAAAAAGGATTTTCGGTTTGTTCTCCAATTTCAACTGGCCTTTGGCGACTACCTTTTTGATGTCATCTTTGCCTGAATCCACCGCTGAGAGCTCGTAAAAATCTGCATTGAGTGCATTGGCATAGATGCGGGCGAGAGTGGTCTTGCCACAGCCGGGCGGGCCCCATAATAAAAACGAGAAGAGTTCTTTCTTATCGATTGCCACACGCAGGGGTTTGCCCGGCCCGGTGAGATGCTCCTGCCCGATGAACTCACCTAGGTTTTGGGGTCTTATTTTGGACGCAAGTGGCTCCATGGAGTCAGTATACGCTTCAACACTTTTTCCACATCTGCGCTAGCTTGCAAAGACAGTAGGTAGAGGTACTCTAGATGTATATGAATACTAAAATTACTATTGGGTTTGTTGTCGTACTTGTTATTATTGGGGCACTATTCTTTATGATGAAAGGCACAGCAGGGGCACCCGCCTCTGGCGAAGGCGGGGCGGTAGCTTCGAGCACCGACCAGGTGCAAGGCCAGGATGTCAGCATCGGGACAGGGGCTGAGGCCACTCCCGGATCGATCGTTTCTGTGCTCTACGTAGGTAAGTTGGGGGATGGGACGGTATTTGATTCTTCCGCCGCACATAATAACGAGCCGATCGTCTTTACATTGGGTGAGCAGGGCTTGATCCCCGGATTCCAGATCGGCGTCAATGGCATGAAGGTGGGGGGAGAGCGCATGCTCTCTATTCCCGCATCCCTCGGCTACGGTACCCAGGATGTGAAAGATGCTACGGGTAAAGTCATCATTCCGGCCAATTCCGCCCTCGTTTTCGATGTGAAATTGGTTGACGTGAAGCCAGGAAGCAGCACTCCGGCTGCTTCGAGCCAATAAAACACTCATAAGTTATACGGAGACGCAATAGCCCCCGAAAGGGGCTATTGCGTACATGAAGGGAATGTGATACCATTCTTCAGATGCTTACAAAGCGTAAGAAAGCTAACGAAATGGGCAAGGCACAGCGCCACGACACCGACACCGGCTCCCCGGAGGTCCAGGTGGCTGTTCTCACGCGTCGGATCGAGGAGCTTTCGGCTCATTTGGACAAAAACCGCAAGGACCTGCACTCCCGACGTGGACTGCTGGGCCTCGTCGCCGACCGCCGCAAGCACTTGAAATACCTCGAGCGCACCAACAAGCGCGGCTACGGTGCTATCTTGAAGAAACTAGGCCTGAAGAAGTAGAGAACAGAACTGTTCATCTGGTGTACACTATCTAGAGGTTAGATCTTTTATTACTGTTTTCTGTTCTCTATTAACTGCTTTCTTTTTTATGGCGATCATCAAACATCCTGAACAGCGCGTGGGCGTTTTCATCGACACGCAGAACATTTATCACAGCGCGAAGAATATCTATCATGCGCGGGCCAATTTCGGCAACATTCTCAAGGATTCTGTCGCGGGGCGTCGCCTCGTGCGCGCACGCGCCTACGCGGTGACCACAGAATCCGGTGAAGAAACCGCCTTTTTCGAAGCACTCGGCAAAGTCGGCATCGAAATGCGGCTCAAAGAGCTCCAGATCTTCTCCGGCGGTGCCAAGAAAGCCGACTGGGACGTAGGACTCGCGGTCGATGCGATCACCGCTTCACCTAAGCTCGACACCGTTATCCTCTTCACGGGCGACGGCGATTTCGTGCCGTTGGTCCGCTACTTGCAAAACCACGGCGGGTGCCAAGTGGAAGTGGTCTCATTCGGCCGCTCCACATCGCTCAAGCTCAAGGAATCCTGCGATGATTTTCTCGATCTCGATATGGACCCCAAGCGCTATCTCATCAACTTCCGCGGCGCCCCCATGCGTCGTGGTACACGCCGTGTCGCCGACGAAACAATGGGTGCGCCCTCTGACCCGGCCGAGATCGGCCGCATCACAGGAGTGGAGTAATAGTTTGTGGTACAATGCGGGGGTATGATGTAAAGCGCGAGGCACGCATGGAAAGCCAGCCCCGAAGGGGTTCCCCCTATCCATATGAGGCAGTGCATGTTCTCGGAAAAGTTACGCTTGAAAGGATAGCTGTATCGGAAGGCTTTTCAAGCGTCGACGAAATGTTGGACGCGCCCGTCGAGTACCGTAAACCAAGATTCTGTGCGCGCATCGCATATTATTTGGTTCGCTGGGCACAGTGGTGCGCACGACGGTAAGAAACGGTCGCTTGTCTATACAGAGATAAGCGACCGTTCGATTTTCTGACTATTCCGTGCTAGAGTGCCCACATTAATCAGTAAATTGTGGCGTGCGGATAGGCAGGATTGGCTCACAGGCAACTGGAGGGACCAATACTGAAATCCGAACGTCACCCAATTAGAAATGCAGAAAAAAGAATATTCCCTCGATATTGCAGGGAAAACGATGACCGCCGAGTTCAACGACTGGGCGGACCAGGCCAATGGTTCGGTGTTGCTCCGCTATGGCAACAGCACAGTCCTCGCAACGGTCGTGATGGGCTCGAAAGAATCGAATCTTGATTATTTCCCCCTCTCGGTGGAATACGAAGAGAAATTCTATGCCGCCGGCGCGATCCTCGGCTCGCGCTTTATGCGCCGCGAAGGACGCCCGAGCGACGAAGCGGTGCTCTCGGGCCGCATCGTGGATCGCACCATTCGTCCCCTTTTCCCCAAGGGCTTGAAGCGCGACGTGCAGGTCATCATCAGCGTGCTTTCGCTCGAAGATTACGATCCGGATGTGCTCGCGGTGAATGCGGCAAGCTTGGCGATCGCAACATCCAACATCCCCTGGAACGGGCCGGTTTCCGCGGTGCGCGTCGGATTACTTGAAGACCAAGGCGAACAATTCATCGTCAACCCGAATTACAAAGAGCGCGACGAGAACGGCACGCCCAAGGCGCGTGTCGACTTGCTTGCGTGCGGAAAGGACGGGCTTATCAACATGATAGAGGTCGGCGCGCACGAAGTGCCCGAGGCGATACTCGAAGCGGGTTTGAAAAAGGCGAGTGAGGAAATTGAGAAGCTCCAGGCATGGCAGAAGATGATCGTGAAAGAGCGTGGCCTCGAAAAGAAGACTTTTCCGGTGGCAGAAGGCACAGAGGCATTTGAAGCTGCGTGGAGCGAGGGTATGGTTTCCAAGCTTTCCGCGCAGAAAGGGGTCTTGGACAAAAAAGATCTCGGCGCACTGCAAAGCGAATGGATGAAAATGGCGACCGAGAAATTTCCCGAGATGAAACCGGGCGCGATAAGTTCATTCTACGAAGAAAAAATGGATGCTTTCGTGCACGATCTCGCGATACGCCAAGGGAAGCGTGTCGATGGCCGCGCTTTCGACGAAATTCGCAAGCTTGAAGCGCAGGCGGGCGGCCTCTCGCCGGTCATCCATGGCTCGGGCCTCTTCTACCGCGGCGAAACGCACGTCTTGGCCGCGCTCACCCTCGGCGGCCCCGGAGACGCACAGCTTCTCGACACTATCGAATCGCAGGATGTGAAAAAAACATTTATGCTCCACTACAATTTCCCGCCATTCTCGGTGGGCGAGACGGGTCGTTTCGGTGGAATGAACCGCCGCATGATCGGGCACGGCGCCCTGGCGGAAAAATCAGTCCGCGTGGTACTGCCAGCCAAGGAGCAATTTCCCTACACCATCCGGATCGTTTCTGAATGCTTGGCATCCAACGGCTCTACCTCCATGGCCACCGTGTGTGCGAGCACGCTCGCGCTCATGGATGCGGGTGTGCCTATCAAGCGCCCCGTCGCCGGTATCGCGATGGGCATGATGAGTGATGGGAAGACGTACAAGGTATTGACCGACATCCAGGGCCCCGAAGATCATCATGGCGACATGGATTTCAAAGTGGCAGGAACGTCGGAAGGCGTAACCGGCGTACAAATGGATGTGAAGGTGGATGGCGTACCATTGAGTGTGCTAACTGAAGCTTTTGCACAGGCCAAGAAAGCTCGTCTTCAGATCCTTGAAGTTATCACCGCCGTCATCGCGGCGCCACGCGCCGACATCTCACCGCGTGCACCGAAGATCCTTTCGATCAAAGTGAAGGTGGACCAGATCGGGCTGGTCATCGGCCCCGGCGGCAAAATGATCAACGGCATCAAAGACCGCACCGGCGTCGACGACATCACCATCGAAGACGACGGCTCCGTCTTCATTACCGGCAAGGGCGGCGCGGCAGAAGCGGCGCTCAAAGAGATCATCGACCTTACGCGCGATTACGAAGTGGGCGAGCGATTCGAAGGCCCGGTGGTGCGCATAATGGACTTTGGTGCATTCGTGCAGATCGGCGCCAACAAAGATGGATTGGTGCACGTATCAGAAGTCGCACCATTCCGCATCGGCAACATTTCTGATGCCGTGCAGATCGGCGAAGTCGTACCCGTGATGCTGAAAGAAATTGACGAGAAGGGGAGGTATAATCTCTCCATCAAAGCCGCTGATCCGGAGTGGGCCGCACGCAAAGGCCTCACACCGTCAGAGGGCGGCGAACACCATGGCAGACGAAACGACAGGGATGACCGCGGACCCCGGCACGGCGGCGGTGAGCGTCGGCGCCGCATCTAGCGCGCACCCAGTTCCCCAGACCCCAGCGGCTACGCCTCCCGGCGTGGCCACTTCGGCGTCACCATCGGCGCAGCCGATTGTCGGCCCCCTCTCTCCCGTAGCGCCGCCAGCCGATAAGATCGGTGCCGATATCGCGAAAATACTGCAGGATGTAAAACTGCCTGATCGACGCGGACAAAAGATCGCATCTGTACCCGAGGGGCAAGCACCCGCGCTTGGTGCTCTACCTCGATTCGAACAAAAAACTCCGGCGGTCTCAGTCGAAAAAGAAGTGCCCGCTGTGGTACTGCCGCCACAAGCACCCGCCAGCGACGGGGAAAAGAAGCAGGAAGATGGTATTGCAGCGCCCATCACGTCGCTTCACACTATGAAAAGCGACCTGCAAGGTGTCGTACGGGATAGAAAAATATCCGTTGTGCGCGCTGCCTCAATGGAGCAGGATCGCCGCGTACAGCAGGATAGTCCTCGGGTCAGCGGAACGCCCCGGAGGCGCGGTGGTGACAAATTGGTGCTGATACTCACGGCTACGTTACTTCTCTTTGCGCTCGGTGGTGCAGCGATCTATGCGGTCTATACACTCTCGAGCGGAAGCTCGCCCGTCGCACAAGGTGTCAGCGGACCAGCAGTCCTCTTCGCTGAAAACCAGAGCGCACTTACGCTCGACGGCCAATCATCGAGTGCGCTCAAGCAAGTACTCGGGGCTCTGCTCTCGCAGCCAGGATCGGTGGGCTCGATAACACAGATCATCCCGACGCTTACTACGGCCGACACGCAGTCGGGACAGCGTCCGGCAACTTTGCAAGAATTCTTCACCGCGCTCGATGTAGAGGCACCGGGCGATCTCATGCGCGCCCTCTCTGGCGAATTCTTTCTCGGCATTCACATGGCCGATGTGCCGTCGCCGATCTTTATCATCCCCGTCGTTTCGTATGACCGTGCCTTCGCCGGCATGCTCGCCTGGGAGCCCTCTATCAATACCGATCTGGCAGCCCTTTTCAAGCACGTGCCCAATATTACAGCCTCACCAAGTGGTGGCTTACCCGTACAGCGACAATTCAAAGACCTCGTGGTGCGCAACTACGATGTGCGCGGCCTTGCCGACGATTCGGGCACCATTGTCCTCTATTATTCGTTCCCCACTCCACAGATCCTTATCATCGCCGCCTCGCCTTATACCTTCCCCGAAGTGTTGAGCCGATTGCAAGCGGAGCGGAAACTTTGATACAATCCAGAGCCATGAAGCGTCTCAAGCAGACAGAGCTGGAAGAATTGCGTGGCGCGCTCGAAGCTGAGAAGGATTCTCTGGAGGAAGAACTTGCTTCCCATGGCCGCGTGCAGAGCGAAACCGGCGACTGGCAAGGTGCGTCGGTAGGATTCGAGGGTGAGGAAGCTGATCCGATAGATGTTGCAGACCAAATAGAGGAATTAGCAACAAATGTCCCGCTCGTAGAAGAACTTGAGAAGCGCCACAAAGATGTCGAAGGTGCGCTTGAGGGCATGGACGACGGTACGTACGGCGTCTGCGAGGAGTGCGGAGAAGACATCCCTGCAGATCGCCTTGAGGCAAATCCGGCAGCACGCATGTGCATCGCCCACGCACGCTGAAACCCTTGCTACAATCATTGGAATGTCCAAGCAGGAGATCGAATCCGGCTTTGCGCGCGTGTATGCCGCGCAGCCTGCTTTGCCGCGCGCCCACCTGGTATCGGTGGAATGCGACATCACGCGCGGACTGCACGCATTCAATGTGGTGGGCTTGCCCGACAAAGCAGTGGAAGAAGCCAAAGACCGTGTGGCTTCGGCGATCAAGAATTCCCATTCGACAAGTTCAGGACAAGGCGGCGAGTATGATTTTGAATCACCCAAGCGCAGCAACAAAAAGATCGTGGTGTCGCTCGCGCCCGCAGAGTTGAAAAAAGAAGGTGCGGGATTCGACTTGCCATTCGCATTAGCTTTTTTACTTGCGTCGGAACAAATTGAATTCGATCCATCTGGTAAATTATTTTTCGGCGAGCTCACGCTCGATGCCACGATGCGCCCCATCCGCGGCGCGCTCTCTATAGCGCTTCTGGCGCGCGAGGAGGGATTCACCGAATTATTCGTGCCGCACGAGAATGCCGACGAAGCTGCACTCGTGCCGGGAATTACCATCTATCCGGTGCGTACGCTTGCCGATGTCGTCGCGCATTTGGACGAGGAAAACGATTCAAAGATCCAGCCACACAAGAGTGCGGCGAAAAAGACCCGTGCAAAAAACACCGATGGTATCTCATTGTCCGATGTGCGCGGACAGGAAACGGCCAAGCGCGGACTCGAAATTGCTGCTGCGGGCCGACACAACATCGCGCTGTATGGCCCGCCGGGCACGGGTAAGACCATGCTCGCGCGCGTCGCGGTGTCGCTCTTGCCGCCGCTTTCAGATGAAGAAATGATCGAGGTCACGGCCATTCACTCGCTCGCGGGCACACTTCACGGCACTGCCATGTGGGATCCGCCCTTCCGCTCGCCGCACCACACCTCGAGCTACGCCTCGCTCATCGGTGGCGGTGCGATCCCGCGCCCCGGCGAAGTCACCCTCGCACATTTAGGGGTGTTGTTTCTCGACGAATTCGCAGAATTCCACCGCGATGTGATCAATGCTTTGCGTGAACCGCTCGAAGATGCACAGGTGTCGGTGGCACGCGCGCGCGGCACCGCTACATTCCCGGCAAATTTCATGCTCATCGCCGCGCTCAATCCCTGCCCGTGCGGAAAATACGGTCAGTCTAGTTCAGGCCGTACTACGTACGGCCAAGGCGATTGCCGGTGCTCCCATCTGAATGTGGAGCGATACAAACGAAAAATTTCCGGCCCCGTCGCCGACAGGATTGATATGTGGGTCTCGGTAGGCGAGATGCCGCCGGAGCAATTGGCGATGCGCAAACGCACGAAAGATACAGAGACGGACGCAGTACGAAATAGAATTGCGGCGGCGCGCGAACGACAGCGTGAGCGTTTCAAAAAAGTCGCCGGTGTCTCTACCAACGCAGATATGGGCCCGAAAGAACTTGAGGGGCTTGCGCAATTATCGCCGGAAGGCGAAAGAGCGCTCATGACCGCCGCGCGCAGCTTGAAACTCTCTCCCCGCGGCTATCACCGTACGATCAAGCTCGCCCGCACCATCGCCGATCTCGCCGAAAGCGACCCTATCACCGAAAACCACATGATGGAAGCCCTGCAGTATCGCGTGCGGGAGATGTGAATCAGCAGATCCGCCTACTGGGTGATTTGACAGGATACTACCGTTGTATATACTTCGGTTATGAAAACAGTCATCAGCGTGAAAGTGGATAGAGACGTGCGAGATAAAGCACGAAAAGTGGCAAAAAGAATAGGTGTGCCGCTCTCGATGGTGGTTAATCAAAAACTCAAGCAGTTTGCCGCAGAACAAAGAGTTGAGTTCTATGAACCCCTCATTCCTAATGCCAAAACCCGAAAGGTACTTGACCAAGCTTTGCGCGACATCCGCGAGGGTAACAAAAAAGCGTTTTCGCCTGCATTTACCGATATGAAAGAAATGGATAGATATCTCGACGGATTAAAATAGTCTTTAAAACATGATCGTTCATCTACATCGTTCATTCGAGAAGATGTTCGCAAAGTTACCAAAACACGTACGCGAACAATACAAAGAACGCCGAGATCTTTTTCTCAATGAACCTTTCCATCCCTTGCTCAAAAATCATTTCCTACATGAGCCATACACCGGATGCAGGAGTATCAATGTGACCGGCGATTATCGCGCCATTTTTTATCACGAGAGCGAAAGCGCAGTACGTTTCATCGCAATCGGCACGCATCACGAACTATTCGGCACATAATTATTTCGATACACTTTGCTCATGCAGAAAGTCGCTTTCGTGGACAGGGACGGCACTTTTCTTTCGGAACCGGACGAAGGATGCGATTGCCGTAAGCCAAAGATTGGTGGTGTGAAGAAATTCCTGGAAAAAAATCCTGACACTGACCTAAAAAGCTCGCTGATGTTCGGCGACCGTGATACTGAAAGAGGGTTCGCAAAAAATCTTGGTGTGCGGTTCGTGAGAATAAAAACGAACGATCGGTTCATCTTGCCAAAAGAGGTTTACAAAAAGGGAAGGTACCTAAGCGGTGCCCTCATCTGGAATGTCGGACGACGGATCGCCATCCGAGCCAGTGTAGACGATCTGGACTGGTACGCTCGCGTACCTGTCGAGGTACCAGCGGCACCCCAAGACCACACATACGGCAACTAGAACGATGTAGAGCATTTCCAAGCCCTCGGTTGGTTGCGCAGTCCCCATGGTTGCACGCATGAAGAACCCGTGCAAGGTATCAATTTCTTTAAATCCGCTCCTTGCTCTCCGAGAAGAAGACGTGGCTTTTCTTAATGCCGAGGCCAGCGAGACGCTTCAGGATGAAATCTTGCATTGCGTTTTCGCTTTTGAAGCGCGCGACTTTATTTTTATCGATGACGGCCCACTGGCCCACCTGTCGAAGCACATCTATTTTGTTGAATACGACGTGCGAAACCCCGTTCATGCGGATGGCTCGTTCCAGGGTCTGTATGTTCATCCAATTGACCTGACGACGGCGGCCGGTAGTGGCGCCGTACTCCTCGCCGATGTCGCCTATCTGGTCGAGCACTTTGCCGGTAGGCTGAAATTTTTTGCTACCCACGTAGGTCTCATAAATTTTCGCCACACCCCACACATCGCGCACGCTGGTTGGCGGAAGTCCATTCAAAAGCGCACCAGCAGTGGTGCAGTGGCTCGAGGTAACGAATGGGTAGTCGCCCCAATCGATGTCGAGGCCAAATCCCTGCGCGCCTTCGGCGAGAATATTCACCGGCTTACCTGAATACCACTCCTCATACATATTGATGAGGTACGGTTTCAACCGCTTCACCTTTTCGGCACGTACGCCCGTGCGGCCGTATTTGTTGCGGTAGGCGGGGCCATTGCCGCTCCCCGTCGTTCCTATTTTGCCGCCGCGTTTTTTATCCTCCGCCCTATTCGCTTGCGTGATAATGTGTGTATTGTTGGCTATGAAAATTTTGCCTTTTGTGCGGATGCCGCCCTTTTCGAGCATCTTGATCTCCTTGAAAAATTGCTCGACAGAGACCACACACCCCGAGCCAATGATGCTTTTCACGCCGAAAAATACCCCCGCAGGTATCTGATGGGTGATGAATTTTTTACCTTTATGGAAAATAGTGTGGCCAGCATTACAGCCGCCGTTATAGCGCAGCACATGTGAGTATTTTTTGGTACGAGCGAGATAGTGGGTTATTTTGCCCTTTCCGCAATCCCCATACTGGAGATCGACAACCACGTCGGCGCGCAAACTCATAGCTGCCGCATGATACCAATTCAAAACGAAATCGGCAATGCGCTCATTTTGAGCACGTTTCAGAATGTCCCAGATGCTAGGCGCGGGGAGGGCGACGCATGAGGCGTACTTTTGTACGACGAGGGCGACGCCGGGGCCCCGCAACAACGCAGATGGGGCATTATGAAACGTGCTCAGAACGGATTGCGGATGCCACTGCGTATCTCGAAGTGCACATGATAGCCCGTGGATTCACCCGTGGAACCGACGTACCCGATGATCTCGCCCTGGGACACGTGCGCACCATCGTAGGTGGCGACTTTCGACATGTGCGCGTAGAGCGTTTGCGAGCCGTTGCTGTGCGAGATGACCACATAGCTGCCGTAGCCGCCGTTCCAGCCGCTGGCACGTGCTACCACAACGTCACCGGCTGCAGAAGCCATGATCGGGGCATTCTTGTTGCCCAGCGGTGCCAGATCGACGCCATTGTAGCCATGGATGCCCTGCGTGCGTTTGTAGTTGGACAGCGGTGCGATGTAGTACGAGACCTCGGTGCCATTACCGGGCGCACCGACATTGTGCGCGGGCTCTTTAGGATTATTGGCAAAGAGACCCGAAGGGCCCGAGGAGCTCGTTTTCTTGGTGATTTTCGTATTGACCGTGACACTCGCAGGTACTTCGCCGTTGGGAATGATGACGATGTCGCCCGTGGCAAGGGTCGCGTCGTCTATACCGTTGTAATTGGCGATCTCGGTGATGTCACCGCCATAGCGCTTGGCAATTCCAGCGAGCGTATCGCCTTTCTTGACGATGTACTTAATGCCGGTCACCGGCAAGATGATAAGCTCCTGGCCTACTTTCAGTGAAGATCCTTTCTTGAGATCGTTGGCCGCGAGAACGGTACCCTGGGACACATCGAAAAGTTCGGCGATCGAGGAAACGGTATCGCCCGGTTTGACGACGTAGCGACTGATCGTCCCGCTGCTTGGCTTTTCAATATCGGCGATGGTACCCGATGGCCCTTCCCGCGGCAGGAGAGCTGAATCGTCGACAATGGTGATGTCTCCCCCGCCGCGTGCAGGTGCCGGGTCTATGTTCATGGCCGGCTGGGGGAGCGGCATCGTCTGTAAGCTTCCCGTGAGTGGCGATGGTGGGGTCGTTTGTGCTGTTGCTCTGCCGGATATGAGAGCAAGCATATCGGCAAAAATGCCGGCGTGCGCGCTCGCCGGCAGTAGTGTCCCCAAAAGGAGGAGGAGCGATATAAAGGTTACCGCCTGAGCCCGGTATCGTTTTTGGTATTTCCTCCGGTGCGCGGACTTAGGAGCCGGTCCGGATTGCTGTGATATATCTGCGATATGCCGTTTCAACGGTTTCAACTCTCAAACGCCGGAAAAGCACGGTAAAATGCGCCTATCTCTTTGCGTCCTGGTTTAAAGCCGTTTTTAAACGATGGGCTTGCAGAAGTGTCTGAAATATGGCTCAAATCCTTGTCTTTATGGATATGAGCCGAGCATGAACGGTATGCCATCGCCGGGTTCACTGTACTCTCATCAACCTGGTGGGGCAATAGGCTTTGCACCATGCGGGTGGATAAGATTTTTGTCAATCTTGGAGGGTGCGCGTGCTATATTTCACCGGTGAAATATCTCGAAGGACTGAACGAACGGCAGCGCGAAGCTGCCGTCCACCGCGAGGGACCGCTTTTGATCATAGCTGGAGCAGGGGCAGGCAAGACCAAGACCATCACCCATCGGATCGCGCACCTGGTAGAGCAGGGGATGCCGGGGCACCAGATACTGGCGGTCACATTTACAAATAAAGCAGCGGGTGAGATGCGCGAACGAGTGCGCGGGCTTATTCCTGAACGTCGAGGAATTCCGATGGTCGCCACCTTCCACTCCCTTGGCGTTCGACTGCTACGAGAATTTGCCAGAGAAGCGGAGGTACCGCGCAGCTTCGTCATCTGGGACCGCGACGACAGTCAGCGTGCACTCAAAAAGATCCTCGAAGCGCTCGATGAGTCGCTTCCACCGCGTGCGGCGCTCTCACGCATCTCGCGCGAGAAAGGGAAAGGGGTGTCGGCGCACGAATATGCAAAGAGTGCAGCAGATTTTCGCGAGCGCGCGCTCGTCCGCGTATGGGAACAGTACGAAAAAGCGCTGGCAGAGGAAGCGGCGCTCGATTTTGATGATCTGCTCTTGCGCACGCTCGCCCTGCTGCGCAATTCCAAGGATGTGCTCGACCTTTTGCAAGATCGCTGGCGCTTCATCACCATCGACGAATACCAAGATACCAATGGCGTGCAGTATGAGATCGCACGATTGCTGGCGGGGGAGCGGAGAAATTTGTGCGTCGTTGGCGATCTCGATCAATCGATCTATCAGTGGCGAGGAGCGGATCTCGAAAACTTACTCAATTTTGAAAAATCGTTCCCCGGTGCCAAAGTGGTCACGCTGGAACAGAATTATCGCTCCACTCGCACCATCCTTGCGGCGGCCAACGGTATCATCGAGAAGAATCTCCGCCGCAAACCGAAAAATCTTTTCACCGAGAACGGTACCGGCGCGCCTATCGTGCTGTATAGAGCACGCAATGAGATCGACGAAGCGTGGTTCTTGGCAGAAACAGCGGCGGGCCTGATAGGGCAAAAAACGCGCCCCGGAGACGTTGCCATACTCTATCGTGAGAATTTCCAATCGCGCGCCATCGAAGAGGCGCTTCTCGCGGCAGGTATTCCATATAGGGTCCTCGGCACGCGATTCTTCGAGCGCAAAGAGGTCAAAGATGTTGTTTCATACCTGCGCGCATCGCTGAATCCTAAAAGCCGGGTCGATCTTATGCGCATTGTCGGCGTGCCTGCGCGCGGCATCGGCAAAATTACGTTGGAAAAAATGTTCGCTGGCGCGGATGGCGGATTACCGACTGCAGCGCGCGGAAAGGTTATGGCATTCCGCACTACGCTTGAGGCAATACGAAAAGGGATCGAGATGCTTCCCGCATCGGAGGCGGTGAAATACGCGATCGAAGCAAGCGGGATAGAAAAAATGCTTAAGGGCGGGGGTGACCTGTCTCGCGGAGGCGGAGCCAAGGCGGATGAAGACAAAGAGCGTCTCGACAACCTTCGAGAGCTGGTGAACTTCGCCGTTCGATTTGACGATCACCAACCACCCGAGGGTATTGAGCGCCTGCTTGAGGAAGCGGCGCTGCAGAGCGATCAGGATCAACTGGAGGACAAGGAAAACGCCGTATCGCTGATGACCGTCCACGCGTCGAAAGGATTGGAATTCGACGCGGTCTTCATCACGGGATTAGAGCAGGGGCTCTTTCCGTCAATACGACAGGATGATCCAAATCGCGACCCTGAAGAGGAGCGCCGGTTGTTCTACGTGGCGCTTACACGTGCGCGCAAACGCCTCTTTCTCTCGCATGCGGGCGAGCGTTTACGCTGGGGCTCACGGGAATTCACGCTTCGCTCCGAATTCATCGGCGACATTGATAAGCGGCTCATTACCGGTCCCGAGCCCATGGTGGAGGAGGAAGATACTATTGAAATCGTATGAGGAAAGGCGCACGCCTCGGACAGCATTTCTTGAAGAATTTCGCCTATGCGGGGAAGCTGGCTGCTGCGGCAGGCGTCGCGCAAGGCGATACGGTACTGGAAATTGGCCCGGGCAAAGGGGTATTGACCAAGGCATTGCTGCATACGGGAGCGCACGTCATCGCCATCGAGAAAGATCCGATGTTGGTACGGATACTGCAGGAAAAATTCGCCGAGGAGATCGCAGAGGGGCGATTGGAGATACGGGAGGGGGACATACGCGACTTCGACCCGCGAACTATCACCGGAGACTACGTATTAGCTGCGAATATTCCGTACTACATCACCGGCGAAATTATTCGCGCGTTCCTGACGACGGACCATCAGCCGCGCACAATGGTGCTCCTCGTACAGAAAGAGGTAGCCGAGCGTATTATTTCGGCTAAAGAAAGTATCCTCTCACTGTCGGTCAAGGCATACGGAAGACCTCGGATCGCTGCGCGAGTGAATCGCAAACATTTTTCGCCGCCACCATCGGTGGATTCTGCAATTTTGGCGATAGAAGACACTTCAAAGACGTTCTTCGACGGTATTTCTGAAGAACAATTCTTCAAAGTCGTCCGCGGGGGGTTTGCATCCAAGCGGAAAATGTTGGCGGGTAACCTTACGCGCGTGTTTGCCAAAGAAAAAGTATCTGCGGCATTCGACACATGCGGAATTGCCGAAAAATCACGCGCAGAGGGCGTGAATCTGTCCCAATGGAAATGCCTCACCGCTACTCTGCAAGAACGTTGATGTCTCTATTTTAGACCGGCCGGTGTTTTATAGGAACATGCGGTCAACGGCTCGTCCCCACCATCGTCATAGAAACACCTGGCAGGACGCGCAGCGGTGCGATCCATACGATGCAGAAGTAGGGAATACCGTAGAGGCCGAGCACGTATTTGCCGGAAGCGGGTCGGCCGTACGGGTAGGTGCGGGTTGCTGGCGTCCAGATGTAGAGCCCGCCGCGCGGTGCGCCCACCGTCGTCCATATCGCTATGTTGAAGCACGGGAACGAAACCCCGACCCTTCCACCGAATACATTGGCTGCGCCCGCCGAGAGCGGCAATATGAGTATGGCCAGCACGCAGAGGGTAGTGGCGGCGCGATGCGCTGATCTCATGACATAATTGTACCATCGTAGGCATATGACACTGTTCGGAAGGCATCCGTATTCTTTTTTGTTCGCTGGCGCGGGCATCGTGTTGCTTATCATCGTCATTACAGCAAAGAATCAGTCCACCCCGGCAACGATCCGAGGTCCGGAAGCGTATGTGAGCAGCGGGAGTACGCTGATGAATCCGGGGATCTCAGCGCCCGGAGCGTACGCTCAAAATAATACGCCAGTATCGGAGCCTGCGATGTCCGGCATCGCGTTCTCCTATACGACCCCGACACCTGTCTCAACCCCTGCGTCATTCCCGACCCAGCAGCCATTAGCCGATACATTTCCATCGGTCTCTGTGGACAACGATGGGACCAACTTCACGCTGAGCACCTCGTTATCCGAGAGCGACACCGTGCTGAAAGCGGTCTATTCACTCATTCCCTCGGGCGTATCGATGCCCGCCGCTCCCCAGCCACGGAGCTCCGATCAGCAAGCGCTCTATGAGTACGGCAACGAGGCTGGTTTGGCGGTGTTGACCTTCGGGGACGATTACTCTGATATGGCGGAGGTGCTGAAGGACTGGCTTTCAGATCGGACAAGTGCCTCAAGACGCGCTCGCGTGGAGCGCCTTGCCGATGGACTTACGCAAGCGGGGATATCGCTTGAGCAATTGCCGGACGTGCCTCCCGCAGCAGCTGCCGCCAACGCGGGCCTGGCCACGGCCTATAAAAATGCCGGAGAAAAAATGCATGCGGTCGCCGCGGCGGGAAGTGTGGGAGATACGGCGCTCGTGGAGGCGATGCAGACCTATAACGCAACGGTTGATTCTTTCACCGCGAGCTACATCGCGCTCGCCAATATCTTCTCGATCTATGGTGTGAACTTCAATGAAGGCGACACGGGCAGCGCGTTCCAATTCAGCAACAACCTGTAGCTTTGAGCTGTCGGATCTCAAGAAATACACTGCTAAGCAGCTTTTGAAAGCTGAAACCTGAAAGCTGAGTGCTAGAATACATGCGTGGAAGACCAACGCTCATTGCGCAGCGGGTTTTTTGACGTGGAGCGCCACGTGGGACCAAGAACGCTGTCACCCATCTCTCTGACGGCCTTTGCATGCGTAGCCGTTCTTGTGGCAGTGATCGGTTGGAGTATCGCATCGAATGCGACCGTCACGTCTGACCCGGTGCAGCAAGCCACGCTGGCAGAGATCTATGCGGGCAATGAGCAGAGCGCTCCATTTGCCGAGAACATGCTGCCCAGCGGGACGGCATCGTCGTATAATATTTCCGACATCGGCCCTCAGGTGGTGGGCACGCTGGCCGCACAGTACGCCGCACTCCAGCAGAAAGGCGCGTACACTCCCGAGGTGGGAGCGGCAGTGGCGACCCAGCTCGCCCCCTCTCTCAAAGCGCCAGTTTCGTACAAGACCTTTTCGATCATCGACATTTCCACGGTGAGCGACACCTCACACGCACGGATGGAAAAGTACCAGAGCGATCTGCTCGCGGCGCTCGCTCCACTTTCGCAAAACACCACGCCCGAGATATCGATCTTCTCGGCATACACGCAGACCAAAGATCCGAAGTATCTTGCCGAGCTGCGTGCAGTGGCACAGTACTATACCGACGCGACTACTGCTTCTGCAAAAGTCATCGTCCCGCAGGACGCCATAGCGCAGCACATTGCGATCCTGAATGCGATGGGACAATTCTCCGCCACCTTGAAAGGACTCGCCGACAACGCCGATGATCCGATCGCCGTGATGGCACTCCTCTCGACCTACAACGACGCGGAGCTCGGTATGGTCATCTCATTCAACGCATTCGCGAGCTACGTGACGAACCACGCAAGATCATGAGCAAATTTTTTCTCATATCCTTCGTGTCGATCGTACTTGCGCCTTCGCTCGCATTCGCGCAGACGAATCCTGCAGCACTCGGGGGGCCAACGCTCGGGACTGTTCTGCCCAACAACCAAGGCATCTTCGGGTGCAATCAAACGGGCGCATACGCGATGAGCGTGGGATCCACCCGTGCGGTCGGCGGCACTTTCGTCCCGGTGTCGGACAGCGCGGTTACGCTCAACACCGGGTACCTGGTATACAAAGAATGCGTCCTGCGGCCCGTGGTCTCCTCGCAAGTCCATGCCGCAAGCGGCGCATACGTCAATGCGAAGATGCAGACCTTCCTCAAGGGCAACAACGGCAATCCCTACTTCGTGCAGAATTACGGGCAAGAGCAATTTCAGGCAGGGGATCGCGCGTTCAACAATACATTTTATACGGTAACGGGCGCTATCAACCCTGCCCTGCAAAATCAAGTACAAAGGGTGATTGCGCGCAACTATGCTCAAGTGACCCAGCAACCACAACTCTCTCTCGCCTGCCCGTACTCGGGCAATTTGAATGCGGTAACCTTGGGCCGCACCACCGATGTGTGGGGAGGTATCGAGGCGAAGATGAATCCGGCGTGCTCGGGATTGTGGGTTGAGATCATGGCGCAGGATCAACTCATGAGCAATTATGCGGCCGCGCAAGATGCCTGGCGCACCCAGGTCACGTGGGGCAATGGCCTCTATCCTATCACCGACTCAACGGGCAGGATCGTTACCCCCGCGATCTTGGTCGGGGCCGTGGCCGGGCAAGCGCTCACCTCGGGCTTCCGCCAGCTTGAGAGTGCCAATGATATCGGCCAAATGGTAGGCGCGCTGTTCGCCGGTGTGGGTAATCGCATTCTGAATGGCGGCCTGGGCGGTCTTGCATCTCTGGCCAGCGCGGTCGGGACCCAGCCCTCGTACCTCTCGCAGGTTACCCAAGAGGCCTCGCGGGGCCTCGCGCAAGCAATCACCAATGTGGCCCTCACGGTGCTCGCACCGGCCCTGGCCATCGAAAAGAATTACAGCAGCGCGCAGAATAAAATGGCGCAGGACCTCGCCGCGGCGTTCGCCCAATTGAAGGGCGCCGAGACCACCTGTATGAATCTTATCGTGAGCAGCGCATGTGCTGCGTCTTCCACGCCTTCGACGGGCAGTGGTGGCGCGACATGCCAGACGTCGGATGGCACGACTCTTCACATCGCCACCTCGACACCATTCGTGCAAGCGGTCGTAAGCGCACAGATCAAGCCGCTGGCGGACGCGGTCAAGCAGAACACCGACACATCAAACCGGGCCATCACCGCAATAGAGACGCTCATCGCGAGCGTGCAGAACACGAATTCCTCGGAAATACAGCGTACCGCGCTGCAGCAGCTCGACACGCTTGTGGCACAGAGCGCGCTCCACACCCAGCCGGATCTCGACCGGGCCAACCAGCAGGCGAGCGACCTGCATGCCGCACTCTTCGATCAATCGACCGGCCTCATCCCGCAAACCTTGCACCAGTGGACGGGCGACGATACGACCAACGGCATCTTCGGCGCGGTGGCATGGGACGGCTCAAGCGCGGTGGGCTGGTGCAATGTGCCAAGCGGCAGCGGAACGCCGAGCCCACAACAGACAACGACTTTGCAGAAATGGATCCAGCGCTGGAGCGCTCCACTCACGCCATAGCCATGTACCTTTCAAAAAAATTCCTGATCGGAATCCATCTTCCGCTCCTACTGATTGCGGTATTCTCACTTCCGCAACAAACGTTCGCTCAGGGGGAAGGGTTCATACCTGAAATCACGCCAGGTTTACCCGCCTGCATGGGTAACATCGCGTCAAGAATTAACACATGCAAACCATCTGACCTGACACCAGATTGTCTGGCCGGTGCGTTAGTGGGAGATTTTAGTAAATGCAATAACGCTGATGATCAGATCATCCTTGGTGCCCTCGACAGTAGTGGCAATCTCGGTTCTGGTCCCGATAGTCTGCCATCGCCGGAAGCACGGCAAATTGGAGAAGCCTTTGGTAAAACACGGCCAGCAAGCTGCGGTGTCTTCAATTGGACCTTCACGAATTGTATCTGGATTCCCCTTCTTGGCTGGCTTGGCTCGTGGTGGCTCACTATCGGTGGTGCGTTGTTGCGGCTCACGGGCATGCTGTTTGATCTGCTTGTGCTGCACGTGATCGTGCAATTCAAAAACACACTCGATGTTTTACAAATAACCGGAGCCATAAACACCGGATGGACAATATTTAGAGATGTCGCCAACATCCTCATCATCGGAATATTCGTCTTCATCGCGATATCGATCATCCTCGGGCTCAAGGAGTTCGGTCAGAAAAAAATGGTAGCGACAGTCATTGTTATCGCGATACTCATAAATTTTAGTTTGCTTTTCACGCAAATGATCATCGATATTTCAAATTTCACGGCACTTCAGTTCTACAATGCGACCGTGCGGGCGAATTCCAATCACCTGATCGCAGGCAGAGGTGATCAGGTCGATATCGCCGCAGCGTTTCTCGCCCCGATGGGAATTACGAGCGTGTGGGACGACACCAGGGCCATTACAGACCTGGTTGCGAAAGAGGCGCAAGGAGGCGGCTCGACAGGTGTCGCCGCAGGATTGCAAGCATTCGCTTTCGGATTCATTGGTGGCGTGATGCTGATAGTCATTGCTGCAGTGTTTCTATATGGGAGTTTTCTCATTGCAAGCCGCGCCGTACTGCTCATCATCCTGATGCTGACCTCTTCGGTGGCTTTTGCCTCTCACCTCATCCCAAAACTATCCAATGGGGAATACGGATGGAGCACATGGTGGAAATCACTCCTCAACGTCTCAATATTCGCACCGCTTCTGATGGTATTTCTTTTCATTTCCCTAACCATTGTGAAAGCAGCAGGTAGTGTGGGTACGGCGAGCGGAACATTAGGAGGAATCGCGGGTGCCAATGCTCAAACTGCCTTCACGAACAATCTTTGGCAAACCATGATGATCTACATACTGGCTACGGGCCTCCTTTTTGCCTCGCTCAAGATATCAAGTAAATTTGCCAATTCGATCAGCGGTATGGGGATATTTGGCGGCATCATGAAGCTTGCGGCCGCACCGGTCACACTTGGCTCCAAGTTCATCGCGGCGCCTGCTTTGAAATATACGGTCGGTCGTATGGCCGCCGCGAGATCGTCGACGCTCGCGGGGCGGGCGAAAGGGCTCAACAACGAAGCCGGGATCGCGCAGCAATCTGTCGATTCGGCACTCTCTAAGGCAAACCTGGCTGCTGATGCACAGCGGAAGGCGCGCGAGAAGAAGATTGCGGCACTCCGAGCCGAGAGGGCGGCGAACACGGACGGCAGGAGAGGAGAGGCCACAAAACAGAGAGAGATAGCAAGAGCGGCGGAAAAGACAGAGGCCGAAGAAAAAGCAGCGGAGGCAGCGCACCGAGCGGACGTTGAGAAAAACAAAATTATTGCCGCAGATCGCAAACGAGAAGCCTATGAGAAGGCGCCTTCTCTCATACGTTCATCTACCCGCTACAGCAGTGTGGCAGGAAGCAAGATGAATGTAATGAACACAAGACCGGCTAAGGCCCTGACCGAAGCGGTAGGACTGAAGGGTATCTTGAGCGGCCAATCGGCGAAAAAAGCCGTGGGTTACTCAGGCGTGGTCGAAGCACGTGCCAAGGCCGCCGAAAAGATCGCCGCAAAACTCACGCCCACCACACAGGATAACGACAAGATCAGGATGGAAGCGGAGCGCAGATTCCGTGAGGAGCGGGCAAACCGAGCGAATCAACTCAAAGCAACGGCCGAGGGAGCTCGCCTGCAGGCCGATACCCAAAGACAGGCCGCGGAAGCACAGAAGGATCTTCTTCTTTCCGCGCAGGAGAGACAGGAAGAGGCCCAAAAGAAATACAGTGAAGCGGAGCGTAAGCGCGACGACGAGATCATCAAAGTGGCTCGCGACAAAAAAGATCCTGTTACGGCAAAGCCCGTGTTTGAAAAGCAGCACGAGATCATAGACAAAGACACAAAACGACACGAGACGGCAGGTAACGAGTGGAAGGATGAGCTCAGAAAAGTACTCGCTTCTGTTGAACCCGAAAAGCGGGCGGAAATGACAGAGCGCATAGAAAAAAGTCCGGTATCAAGAGAGAATTTGCAGAATTTGCAGGCAGAAATCGTTGCGGCAGTTGCGGACCCGAAGCTGCGTCCAACGATCGAACAACAGCTCAGACAATCAAACGGCGCACGTGAAAGCGAAATGCGACAACAAGAAGAACGTATAAATGACGCGCGCAAAATTATTCTGCGCGAAACAAGGGGTGATGCGACCGTGGAGAACGCACAGGCGGTGGTGAACGCAAAAACAGAGCTCAATATGGCAGGTACCGAGCTTCAGGACGCGCGAGAGAAGGGCCTCAACGCCTACCAATTATCCCAAGAGGCGACCAGGGCCCACTCAGAAGCCGAAGTGAGGGCAGACGAGACAGAGGCAGAATATCTGAAGTGGGAAAAAGACACCCATGACCGTCTGGAAGAAGTCGGTAAACAGGCGGTAGCAGCAGTGGCACTGTCTGCAGAAAGTATCGCCGGCGAGATAGGCCGTCAGTACGGAACTATTCTACAGCGGATCGGGGGCAGTTTTACGGGGATCAACGAAAAGGTGGGCAAGGAGGTCGAAAGTAGGTATAAGCGCAGCAATTCGAGAAATGCACGGCTCGCGCGTGACTTACGTCAACTGGAACTTGAAGAGAACCCTCCCCCATCAACTTCGACTCCCACACCGCCGCCTACAACGCCCCCCAAAACAATCTGATCTATGGATCCTGAAATAAAAGACCAGGAATTGCAGGAGACGCTCCGGATGCGTCTGAAAGAGCTCCCCAAGCCCGTACGTGACGCCATCCAATCCGCCGATATTGAGCAACATCTGCGCGAACTGGCCGACACACATAAACTGCACCTTGATCAATGGGAGCTCTTGGAGAACGAGGTCATGCTCACCCTGCTCGGCTTCCAGCAACCGGAAGACCTTGCTGCGCATCTGGAAAAAGACCTCGCGATCCCGACCGATTTGGCGGGATCGCTCGCAGCCGACATATCTCACATCGTGTTTGAGCCGATCCGTGCTCAGCTGGAGGAGGAGCTCGCTGTCTCCAACCCGGATCTCGCAGAGAAAGGCGGAGTACTAGAGGGTTTTGAGCAAGTCGTGCAGAGTCCACCCGCGCCGGCAGCGGTCATCCCCGCTACACCACCGCCTGCGCCGCCCACGGAACGGGCGGTGCGCGCACCACTATCGTCTTCCTATGCCGCACAGCAACCGAGCCACGAGCGCAAGATCGTAGAAGGGGATCCGTATCGCGAGCAAGTTTCCTAGAAACGCGCTCGCGTGCGCCGTAAACGCGCTATAATTATGGAGCGATGCAATTCCAGATCCCGCAATTCATAGAAGTAGAAGATAAGATCTTCGGACCGCTCACGTTCCGCCAATTCATTTATCTGGCAGGTGGCGGAGGTGCGGCATACCTTTTGTGGCGCGTATTGCCGCTTTTTATAGGGGCGCCGTTCATCATCGGAGTCGTGGCGCTCGCGGCTGGGCTTGCGTTTTTCAAATACAACGGGCGGCCCTTCATCCTCGCCATGGAGTATGGCTTCTCCTACCTTATGCACCCCAAACTCTACCTCTGGAACAACGAGCGCAAGCGCGTCAGCGCGCGTGCGAAGAAAGTCGATACACCCGAAGGCAAGGCATCGGTGTATGTACCCAAGCTCTCCGACAGCAAGCTCAAAGAGCTCTCCTGGTCGCTCGATATCAAGGAACGTATAGCTGCAGGCATCGGGAGCGAAGAGGACACCCGTCACTCGGGCGGGATCGTATCACCCATAATGACGGCACGCGACGCTCTCGTGCGCTGACAAAACAATGCCAAACGCCACCAAAAAAACCGCTCATTCTACGCAGGACTTCGTGCCCATTTCCGAAGTGCGCGACGGCGTTATCGTGCTCAAAGACGATAGCTTGCGGGCGGTACTCTTGGCATCTTCGATCAACTTCGCGCTCAAATCCGAGGACGAGCAGACCGCTTTCATCGTGCAATTCCAGAATTTTCTCAACTCGCTCGATTTCACGGTGCAGATCCTCGTGCAATCGCGCATGCTCGACATCCGACCCTACGTGGCTACGCTCGAAACCGCCTACAAGGCCCAGCTCGACGACCTCATGCGCGTACAGATCCGCGAATATATCGAATTCGTAAAGAGCTTCACGGAAGCGGCCAGCATCATGACGAAAAATTTCTTCGTGGTGGTGCCCTATGCCCCCTCGGCGCTCCCCATGGGGCGCAAGGGCCCGCTGTCGATGCTTTCGTTCGGCAAAAAGAGTGGCGATGAGGCACTAAAAGACACGAGTTTCGAGGAGGCCGTTTCGCAGCTCGAACAGCGGATCGGCATCGTGCAGCAGGGTCTCATTCGCACCGGCGTGCGCACGGTGCAGCTCGGGACCGAAGAAGCGATAGAATTGCTCTACAAGATGTTTAACCCGGGCGAAGAGGGGAAGCCAATGCCGTTAAGCCAGTGAACAGAGGACAGTTATGAGAGAACAGAAAAATACAAAACGGGTGAGAGGTATACTGTTCTCTGTTCTCTGTTCTCTCCTCATTGACGTATGACTTTACTCGATTTGCTCCCATTTGGAAAAAAGAAGGGTGATGCTCCGGATGTATTGCCGGTGTTGCCCGAAGAAATTTATCGCGCTGGCGTGCTCGATCTGCAGGATGTCATCGCACCGCATGCGCTCAAGATCAATTCTAAAGAGCTCGACCTGGGTGAGAAGATCTCACGCACGTTCTTCGTCATTTCCTACCCGCGCTTTCTCACCACGGGCTGGTTCGCTCCGATCATCAACATGGACAAGGTGCTCGACATATCGATCTTCATCCACCCACTCGATACCAATGAGATGCTCCGCAAATTCCAAAAAAAGGTTGCTGAGGTCCAATCACAGATCGCCACACGCGAGGAGAAGGGCATGGTGCGCGACCCTCTGCTCGACACCGCCTACTCCGACCTTGAACACCTGCGCGACTCACTGCAGCAGGCGCAGGAACGCATCTTTGACGTCGGGCTCTACCTCACCATCTACGGCGGCACGCGCGAGGAATTGGATAAACTCGAGAGCGAAGTGCGCGGAGTATTGGAATCCCGCCTGGTCTACATACGCCCCGCCCTCTTCCAGCAGGAACAGGGTTTCCGCTCCACCTTGCCACTGGGCACCGACGAACTTGCCGTACACACCAAGCTTAATTCGGCGCCGCTCTCGTCGATTTTTCCTTTCATCTCTTTCGACCTCACGAGTGATCGCGGCATTCTCTATGGCATCAATCGTCACAATTCATCGCTCATCCTCTTCGACCGTTTCTCGCTTGAGAACTACAACAGCGTGACGTTCGCAAAATCCGGCTCGGGCAAATCCTATACGACCAAGCTAGAGATATTGCGCTCGCTCATGTTCGATGTGGAGGTCATCGTCATCGACCCTGAGCGCGAGTACGAATACTTGGCAGAGACGGTCGGCGGCCGCTATTTCAATATCTCGCTCTCTTCCGAGCACCACATCAATCCTTTCGACCTCCCGGTGCCGCGCGAAGACGAGAATCCCGCAGACGTCTTGCGCAACAACATAATCACGCTGGTGGGCTTATTCCGCATCATGCTCGGCGGACTCACGCCCGAAGAAGACGCGGTTATCGACAAAGCGATCACCGAAACCTACGCGCTCAAGGATATCTCGCCGGAGGCGAATTTCGCCGCCGTCGAGCCGCCGCTCCTCTCCGACTTCGAGCTCGTGCTCTCGGGCATGGAAGGCTCGGAATCGCTCGTCGCCCGACTTTCCAAGTACACCAAAGGCACGTGGAGCGGCTTCATCAACCGCCCGACCAACGTGGACATGAACAAGAAGCTCGTCGTCTTCTCCGTACGCGACATGGAAGATGATCTCAAGCCGGTGGCTATGTACATCATCACGCACCACATCTGGAATGCGGTGCGCAAAGAGCTCCGCAAGCGCCTCCTCGTCATTGATGAGGCGTGGTGGATGATGCGCAGCGAAGACACGGCCTCATTCCTCTTCGGCATCGCGAAACGTGGCCGTAAATACTACCTCGGCATCTCGACCATCACGCAAGACGTTTCCGACTTCCTCAACTCTCCCTACGGCGTGCCCATGATCACCAACTCGTCCATCCAAATGCTGCTACGTCAATCGCCCACCTCGGTCGACCTCGTACAGCAGACCTTTAAACTCTCAGATGAGGAAAAGTACCTGCTGCTCGAATCCGACGTGGGGGAGGGGATCTTCTTCGCGGGCCTGAAACACGTCGCGATCAAGGTCATTGCCTCGTACACCGAAGACCAGATCATCACCTCAGACCCGTCGCAGATATTGGCAGCCCGAAAAGCGAAGGAGCAGATCGCTGACGAAGCGCTGCCCGAGCCAGAGCAACTGTCGGTGTCGGCCGCGCCGCAGCGGGCAGCGGCAGAGACCTTGGTAGGCCCTCCGATGCCGAAACCCGTACTGCCTGGCGCGAGGGGGGCAGCGCCACAGCCGCCGAGCGCGGGGACACCTCCCGGCACGCTGGAGCAACCGCGCAGTGGGGCGCGTCTCATCGATATCCCGGTATGAAGCGTGGCGTGGCACTGGCGCTGTTGGGTTTGGTGTTTAGCGCTGGTATCGCGCACGCGCAGATATTCCCCGATATCAGTTCCTACTTCGACAACGCCGCGGGCATACGAACGGAACGTACCGCTGCCCCTGGAGCCATTGATCTTTTGTTCGAGAGCGACTCGTACGTCCCGCCCTTTTATCGCGGACGGGCCATCCCCTCACCCGGGAGCATACTGCATTTCCAGGCCATCCCACGCTTCAACGGCCCTTCGAGCCCCGATGGTCAGATCACGTACACCTGGCGACGCGACGGCGTAGTCATGGGCAGTGTGTCGGGCCCAGGAAGATCGATCGTCGCGTTGCCCGCGCCCACGCTTTTCGGTACCGACACCATATCGGTAGAGGCACAGGCGGTAGACGGCAGCTTCTACGGTACCGCATCGGCAACTATTTCCTCGACCGATCCAGGCGTAACACTCTACCAAGACCATCCGCTCTTCGGTGTGGAGTACTACGATGCGCTCACGGCCCAAACATCGATCCCCGATCTCGAAATGACCTTCGCCGCGGTGCCCTACTTCATCGCCGCGCCAGGCCCGAATGACCCGCGCCTGGACTATGCATGGAGCGTCAACGGGCTCGCCGTCGCCGCGACATCATCGGCTCGAAGCAAGATCACCATCAACGCGGATAATTCCACCGGGCTCGCCGATGTCGCGCTCATGCTCACTTCACCCTCCAATGTGCTTTTGAGTGCCCAGCATTCCTGGAACCTCCTCTTCTCACGCACGCCTCTCCAGGGCACGCCCAGACCATAGCCATGCAGATCGCAAAAAACATACTGTTCTACGTCTCTATCGGCATCATCGTGCTCATACTGGGAGGTCTCGCGGGCTGGTATTTCTACCTGCGCTCAAAAACGTCTTCCACTGAAGCGGTGGACAGCGCCCGCGGATTGGGTATCGCACCACCCACCTTTCCCGGCGGCCTCGGCTCGACCGCGGCCAATAATGCGACAGGCTCAACCGGCACAGGGAATGGGCAGCAAAGCAATCCCTCAACACAGCGTCTCTGGCAGGTCGACCACGCACCGGTCGCGGGTACGGCCTTCGACATACCGTCGAGAATTTCGGCCTCTTCGACGGATCTGTATTTTGCTGAACGCGCCAGCGGGTATGTATTTAAGGCGAATGCGCAAACCCAGAGAACGGAGCGTGTGTCGAACACATTGCTTCCCAAAATATATGAGGCGCTCTTCATCCCCGGGCAAAAGGCCGTACTTTTAAGATCGCTCGATGAGAGCGGCGCCATCACCACATTCTCTGCCACCTACGCGTCGACGACAGCGGCCACATCGTCTTCACCCGTAGCGCTCGCTGGTCGCTATCTCGCTAAAAATATTCGCTCCATAGCCCTCGACCCGAAGACGGGCGCTCTTTTCTACCTGACCCCGGACACTGCTCGCTATGGGGCGATCGGTTCGACCGCGCTGTGGAATGGCACTAAAGCAAAGCAAGTATTTTCCTCGCCACAGTACAGCTGGCAGACGCACTACATGGGCACGAAGATCGTCCTGACCGAAAGCGCGGCAGATGATCTGCTGGGCTATGCATACACGCTGCAAGGCGGCACACTCGTGCCGCTCATAGGCCCCGTCCCAGGCCTCCAGGTGTTGCCGCATCCTTCAGAAAACGCTTTTCTCTACAGCGCTTCCGGGGTCAACGCGCTTGCGCTCTATGTACAGGCCGGGAAAAGCGATCCCGCAGCGCTTTCAATACGGACGACAACGGAAAAGTGCGTGTGGGCGCCGGGCAAGTCCTTGATCGCGTACTGCGCCGTACCCAGCTCTACAGGGTCGCAATTCCTGAACCGTTGGCACCAAGGCGCGGTTCACACGACCGATACCTGGTGGGAGATAGACACCGCGAACAGATCGGCGAGAATGTTCTACAGCATGCCGCGCGCACTGGATGTACAAAATCCGCAGGTTGATCCGTCGGGCAATTACATAGCATTTATCAACGGGAGCGACCAGTCACTCTGGCTGCTTCGTATCGCACAATAGAGGTATGAGAGGACGCCGAAAAATGATCATCGTGCTTCTCGTGCTCGCATGCTTGACGCCTGCCCTGGTCTTCGCACAGGGGACGTTTGCGCCGCTTGCCAATTACGGCGGCTCGCGTCTCGACACCTTCTACACGGCGCCCAGCGGCGGACTCCCCGGATTCCTGAACGCCGTCTTCAACATCGTCTTGTCGGTGGGGGCGATGCTCGCCGTCCTCCAGCTCGTGCGCGCCGGCTACATGTATATGGGGAGCGACATGTGGAGCTCCAAGGGCAAGGCGAAGGAGATCATCGGCAATGCGGTGTTCGGCATCCTCTTGCTCCTCTCGATCTATCTTATTCTGCGCCAAATAAATCCCGACATCCTGAATCTCAATATTTTGCGGAATGTGCCAACCGGGGGGCTCAACGGGGCGCGCAACTGCACTGCGGCAGAGATTGCTAGTGGAAATACTGGGACATGCATTCTCGGCGATATGAGGGACCCTGGCAGCTTAACTCCCCAGCAACGGCAAGTCTGTGCAGGATACACACGATTTGAACCCGCACAGGTGCCAAGCGGTCAGTTCTGTAAGGATGTACTCGGGTCTGGGTGGGTATCGATTGGGGGTGATACGAGTTGTACAAATACAGCTGTGCCAAGCGGGTCCACGTTGTGTGGTTACAATCCTAATCTTGACAACGCGACACCAGAACAACCTGTGTCAGAAGAAAAAGATCTTGGAGGGTTTAGTGGCGCGGGCAATGTTCCCCCCGGATCATGGTGCTTTGCTGATGGGGCGGGTCACTACCGATGTTTCAGCAGTCAGCTATCCTGTAAATCCAGTACCCTGGATTACTCGGGTAATCCTACGTGCAGCCAATTTTAAGTATTACATTTTGCCGGAATAGCGAATGACAACGCGGCGGTTGCGGCCCTCTCCTTGTGATTCGGTTTTTACATGTGGTTCCTCCGCGAGCGCGGTGTGGATGATGAGACGTTCATACCCGCTCATGGGAGAGAGTTCGACATCGTATTGGAAGGATCGCGCGCGCTCGGCCATCATTTTTGCCTTGGTCTGGAGATCCCTGATCTGGCGCGTGCGGTACTCATCGACATCTACGAGGAACATCGCCTCGCGCCGAACGGGCGCCCCCACATCAGTGTCTGATCCCGCTTCGACAATAGCGTCGCGGCTCGGAGCGCCCTTTTCCGTCATCTTTTTTACCAAATGGTCGATGGCGTGGATGGTGTCGCCATGCGGCCCGATGAGTTCTCGCGGATCGCCCGCTGTCTTAATAGAAAAAATGGTCTGCCCGGCAACCTCTGAACGAACGACAGTGGCGGTGGTGAATCCCATCGCACTCAAGAGTCCTTTGATTATAGCCTCGGCAGAATCCATCCGCGCACTATACTCTGCCTGACGGACGGGCGCAAAGTTGGCTCAAAATCGGCGACCCGCGAAGTATTCCTGCGCGATCATCGCGATATTGGCGGTGAGCCAGTAGAGGGGGGCTGCCGAGACCACAAAGTAAGAGATGACCCCAAACATGACCGGCATGATGTACCGTGCCTGAAATTCAAAGCTTTTCGCCATGTCGCCGGAGAGCGATGCCTCGACGGGAGAGTCGTGCTCGGTTTTCCCCATCGAGAGTCGTGTGTATACGAGCTGCGAGAGGGCGACGAGGATGGCAAGAGGGATATTGTGGCTCGCACCCATGTCTATGAGCCCGAGAAACAACATGTTGACCGAAGCAGGGACGTGCACAAATGAATAGAGTCCCGAGGCGTCCACCTGGGGAAGGCCGCCGTGGGCGAAAACCAGGTACAGGGCGAAGAGTATGGGGAGCTGAATGAGGGTGAGCCCGAAGCCCGCAAACGGGTGAACGCCGCGTTCTTTGTAGAGTGCGAAAACCGCTTTGCTTTGTTCGGGAGAATTTTTTTTGTGTTTCGCTTTTATCGCCTCGACCTCAGGAGCTACTTTTTTCATCGCCATCTGCGACTCGACCGCGCGGCGCGAGAGGGGGTAGAGCGCAATGCGCGCGATAATGGTCAGTCCGATGACCGCAAGACCGACATCGTATGCGGGCACGACACCTATCAAAAAAACAAGGCCGTTGTAGAGCGGCTGATAGATAAGCACATGAAAGGTGGTGGATATCGCTGACAGCATTGGCAGGATTGTATCCCGCCTTCTCCCAATGCGCTACTTATCGTAGAAAAAAACAGGGCGTTTCAGAAGGCTCGCATGAGCAGGCTCTTTACATCTTCCTGGATCGATCGGAAGGAGGCCCCCGAGGCCTCCTTCCTGGCATGGATAACGAGTGCGACCGTGGCCCCCACGCCCTTCATGAGCGGCCGCACGGCCTCGCGGCAATGACGCTTGATGCGGTTGCGGTCGTGCGCCTTGATCGCCACCTTTTTTGAGACGACGCACGTGGTCTTGGGCTGTCCCGCAACGAGTGGAGACACCGAAAGAGAGAAGAGTGTACCGTGGACACGGCGCCCGCCCGTACGCGCGGTTATTTCGGCGTGAGAAAGTCGATGTTTTTTAGGCATTCAGACCGAGAGCCGAGCGCGGCCCTTGCGCCTGCGACGCGTGAGGAGGTTACGACCAGTGGTGGTGCGGGCCCGACTCAAAAAGCCGTGTGCACGGGCACGTTTACGCTTTTTTGGCTGGTAGGTTCGCTTCATAAGAGTGAACAGTAAACAGAGAACAGAGAACAGTCAAGCCGATGCGTTGTTGCTGTCGGGTCCCTGTTTTCTGTTCGCTGTTCTCTATTCTTGTCCCCACGCAATCCACACGTTCTGCACATGCCCTGTGAAGCGACTGTCGCTTTGCGAACGGAACGAGACGCGTATAATGACCGAGCGTATATTTTCCTGTATGACCAACCGTGAACTCTGGCAGAATGCTCTCGTGCAGATCGAGCTCGGGACGTCAGAAGCCAGCTTCCGGACATGGTTCCGCAATACTGATATCGCGGGCCGCGACGGCGGCACCATACAGGTTGCCGTCCCCTCGAAGATCGTGAAGGAGTGGCTTATGGATAAGCACCACAAGCTCATCCTCAAGGCGCTTCGCGGCCTCGATACCTCGATACGCCTCGTTGAGTACAGCGTGCATCGCGCGCCCCTCTCGGGGACTGATCGCAAGCCCGCACGCAGAGATGCCGGCGAGAACACCTCGCTCAACCTCGCCGAGCTCTACATCGACAAGCGTGACAATCTCAATCCTCGCTATACTTTTGATACCTTCGTCGTGGGACCCTTCAACGAGATTGCGCACGCGGCCGGAAAAGCCGTCATAGAACGCCCGGGGCTCGCATACAACCCCCTTTTTATATATGGGGCGACCGGCCGCGGCAAAACCCACCTCATCCAGGCGATTGGTAATCATTTCAAGAAAACACGCGCAAACACGAAGGTTCTGTATGTGACATCAGAGCGATTCGCGGTCGATTATATCAATGCGGTCAGGAGCGGACGCGCGAACAATTTCAAAGACCAATACCGCCAGTACGACGTGCTCATTATGGATGACGTGCAGTTCATCGCGAGCACAGAGAAGACGCAGGAGGAACTCTTCCATCTCTTCAACGCACTGCGCGACAGCAATAAGCAGATCGTATTTTCCTCCGATAAACACCCCATGCTCATGCCCGGATTCGAAGAGCGTTTGCGCGGACGTCTCGCCGGCGGCATGGTCGCGGAGATTCCTGAGCCCGACGTAGAATCGCGTATAGCGATCATCCGCGCCAAGATCGACCAGCACGGGTTCTCCTTACCTGATGACATCATCCAATACATCGCCGAAAATGTACGCGGCAACATACGCGAGCTTGAGGGGATACTCAACATGATTGTGTGTAAATCACAACTCAAGGGAAAGGTCTTGGCGCAGGCAGACGTCCGCGCGCTTATCAAACATAACGTGAAGCCATCGCGGGGAGTCTCTGTCGATGAAGTGGTGCGCCGCATAGCGCAGTACTACGAGATCGCGGAGAAAAGTATCTACGAAAAAACCAGAAAAAAGGAAGTGGTTAAGCCACGCCAGGTGATTATGTATATGTTGCGTGAGGAATTCAACGTCTCATACCCTTCGATAGGGGAGAAGCTTGGGGGACGGGACCACACCACAGTCATTCACTCGTGTGAAAAAATAAAAGAAGAAATAAAGACAAACAACGTACTCGAACAGGAGCTCGAACACATCCGTGCATTAATACATGCATAACCCCCGAACAGTCGTCGGATAACCTCTGTACAACATGAAAATTTCTGTGAATAAGAAAAACAAAAAATAATATATGTGTGAAATAAAATCCTACACACCCGTTTCCCACACCACCGCAGGTAGTTATTCACATCCTCTTTCTACCTATTCCAGTACGTATCCATTCATTAAAATAACTCTTTCCCCAGTATCCACACCACTAATAGTAGTATTAGAATTTATATATAAAGTATGAAGATAAGCACTTTAAAGGAGCAGCTTCTTCGGGCGATATCTCTCGCAGAGCGTCTCACGGGGAAAAAAGAATCACTCCCCGTTCTTTCGTCGATACTTATAGAGGCACAAGGGAAAGACCTTATTCTTAGGGCAACTAACCTTGAAGCGGGTATTGAGGTGACATTACCTGCGCATATCGAACAAGAGGGTATTATCGCCGTTCCCGCGGGTATTCTTTCACAAACAATTCGCTCAACAAGTGCGGAAACTATTATCCTCAAAGAACAGGAAGGGAACCTATCTATTGAATCAAAAGGATCAAAAAACCTTATTAAATCGATCTCGCACGACGAATTTCCTTCACTCACCAATAAATCAAAAAGTCGTGGGTTCACCTTACTGCGCGCACATCTCCTCACTGCTCTCCAGTCAGTCCTTTACGCCGCCTCCCCCTCGATGATACGACCAGAGCTTGGCAGTGTGTATGTGTCGATAGATAACGGGTCTATTATTGCGGTCGCTACCGACTCGTTCCGTCTTGCAGAAAAAAAAGTGGCGCGTGCGACAAAAAAAGAATCTGGAGAACTTCTCATACCACTGAGGCACGCAAATGAACTGATCTACATACTCGAACGTATCGATGGCGACGAGGTTGAGATCGTCACCGACGAGGCACAATGCACACTCTTGGGGAGCGGCGTCCTCTTTGTGTCTCGTCTTGTGGAGGCACAATTCCCAAATTACAAAGAAATCGTTCCAAAAACATTCACCACAGAGGCGACGCTCCTCAAGAATGACTTTCTTGAGACATTGCGGAAGGCCCGTATTTTTTCGGGTGCCGATAGTCAAGTGGGTTTCCACGTCTACCCAAAACGTAAAATATTCAGCGCTATCGCACGAAGCTCTGATATCGGGGAAATGTCTGATTCGGTCGATGCGGCGGTGTCGGGTGATGATCTGGATATTAATTTTCACATCGGCTACCTATCAGATTGTCTCCCGAGTATCCAGTCGGACTCTATCACTCTCCAGTTTGCAGGGCAGGGCAAGCCACTCGTCATTCGTGGTGTTTCTGACGCTTCGTTCATGTATCTTGTGATGCCGCTTAATCGGTAGGGCTTACTGTGGGTGCGCTATTTGGTATTGGCGTGGGAGCGGGCGGCGGTAATGGGGCCGTGATTTGTGCCCGTGAGGCCATCTGCGTGACCCAGAGCTGCACGGGATAGTCCCAATACGCGCTCTGTGAGTCCCCGTAGGGGTTTGCGGGTGCGCCCGCACGCGGGTTGTTCCGCTGGACCCAAAAGAGTATATCGTGCACCCCCCTTGAGGCATCTGTGTTCCAAATACCTCGCAGAACCGGTGCCAATGAGTCGTATGACGGGTCCGGCGCAGGCGGCGTAAAATTGTCGGCCGGATATTTTTCGATCGCGTAGACCATGAATTCGTGCCACATCGGCGTCACGATAAAAGCGGCGATATTCTTCACCATCGGCGTGTTGTCGTTGTTGCCGGCCCACGCACCCACCGCAATCGAAGGCGTGTAGCCGATAATCCACGCGTCGCGTGAGTCGTTGGTCGTCCCCGTTTTGTCGGCCACATCGGCACCTTCGAACCAGAGGGGTCCGTGGACACCGAAATCCGGCGCGCGCGCCACGTCGTCGGAGAGGATGTCGCTCACCTGCCGCGCGACCTGCGGATCGAGTACGCGCGTCGGGTTGCTTTCGTACTGTTCAAGAGTAGTACCGCCGTGATCGCGCACCTCGTATATACCTGTCGGCGCGTTCCTCACGCCGTCGTTGGCGAATACCGCGTATGCACCGACCATATCAAGCAGGCGCACTTCGCCGCCGCCCAGGACGAGGGTGAGGCCGTATTGGCCCGCGTTCCCCAGGGTGGTCAAGCCCAGATCGCTCGCTGTCTTGAGCGCGTCTTTGATACCGGACAGGTAGAGGACTTTTACCGATGGCACGTTGCGTGATTGTGCGATCGAGTCCCGCAAATTGATCGGGCCCTTGAATTCTCCGTCGTAGTTCCCCGGGCTGTAGCACGGTGGCGTATCGTTGAGGTTGTCCGACGGTTGGCATGCGGTGGAGAATTGCGTCGGGAGGTCGAATACGATGGTTTCGGGTGTGTAACCCTTTTCGAACGCCGCCGCATAGACAAACGGTTTGAAGGATGAGCCCGGCTGACGCTGTGCCAGGGTCACGTTGACCTGCCCGTCGATCTCGTCATTGAAATAGTCGCGCGAGCCGACCATCGCCAGTACCTGCCCCGTTTTCGGATCGATCGCCACCATACCCTCATTGGACGCGTTGAAATTCTTTTGCATCTGTGGACCCCATTTATTTATCGTGTCTTCCATTTTCTGCTGGAGGTCATAGTCGAGCGTCGTGATGACATGTAAGCCACCGACGTCGACCATGTCGGCGCCGTACTTTTGCTCGAGATATTCGCGAATGTAGAAAACGAAGTGCGGCGCCTTGATACCCGCCTCTTTCTCGCTCCTGAACTGTACCTGCTCTTGTTTTGCCTGGGCGTATTCTTCTTGGGTAATAAAGCCGCCCGTCCTCATCTGGGAGAGTACGAAATCCTTGCGTTGGTCGAGTGCCGCTTTGTGGTTGCCGTATGGGGAGTAGAACGTGGGAGCCGCCGGGAGCGCAGCGAGATAGCTGGCTTGCGCGAGATCGACGTCTTTGGCAGGGACCCCGAAGAAATACTGGCTCGCTTCCTCGACACCGTAGATCGTGCCGCCGTACGATGTTTCGTTGAGATAGGTGGTGAGGATCTCCTGTTTGGAGTAGCGTCGGGTAAGCCGGAGCGCCAGAACGATCTCCTCCACCTTGCGTAAAATGTTCTTGTCTTGTGAGAGGAGTGCATTTTTCACTACTTGTTGGGTGATGGTCGAGCCGCCTTGTGCATAAGAACGTGAAAAGAAGTTGACCCACATGGCCCGGGCGAACGACAGCGGCCGGAAGCCCGCGTTCTCGTAAAACGTGCGATCCTCGACTGCGATGCTCGCTTTCTGAATGTAGGGGGAGATGGATCCGAGCGGGACCGACGTCCGACGCACTTGCCCATGCACGTCATAGAGTACAATGTTGCCCGTCCGGTCGTAGATCTTCGTCGACTGCGCCACCTGACGATCCTCAAAATTATTTATGGAGGGGATCGGCATGAGCGATGCCCATACGATGACCGCTCCAAACGCAAAAAGAGCGACGGCGATCACTGCAAGGATCGCCGTTTTCAGGCCTTCTGGTATGCGGGTCCTGCGGCGCCTGCGTACGCGCGACGTACCTCGAGGGGAATCCATAACAATCTGATTATAGCTCCATTTTCAGGGGTTTACCACTGTTCCCCGCGAAAGCGCGAGGTACGTTATCCCGATCGCGATCGCGTCGTACTCGTCGTCGTGGCGGACCGCCTTGTCTATTTTTAGGAGCATACGCACCATGGTCATTATTTGCTTTTTGTCGGCCCTGCCGGATCCTGCCACTGCACTCTTGACCTCTCCCGGTCCGTACTCGAAGACAGGAATATCACGCTCGGCGGATGCCGCGATCAGGGCGCCACGCACTTCGGCGACACGCATTGCGGTCTTTTGGTTGGTAGAAAAATACAATTTCTCGATCGCGACCGCGTCGGGCTCGAATTTTTTCGCGAGACGCATGCACTCGCTCACCACCGCTGCCAAACGCTCGGCGAACCCGTCTTGTGGTGACGTCTCGATGCAGTCGGAGTAGAGCAGGGTCTCCCTTCCGGCGCTTTTTTCCACCACTGCCACGCCGCAGCGCCCATATCCAGGATCGATCGCGAGCACTTTCATAGCGGAATGATAGCAGAGGGAATGTATACTTATCGAGATGCTGTTTTTTCTGCTCAAATGTCTTCTCGGTATTGTTGCTGCGCTCATTCTTCTTGGCGTATTGCGCACCTGGCAGATGGGTCATTCAGCCGACCAAAAACGTTTTCTCGCGGCCACCGCGCCAGCACCTGCCCCTGATGGATCGTACGCAGGGACCGTCGCGAGCCCGCATGTGTCGTGGCTCGGCAAGAAATTTAATGCCGCCGACAGCAGCGGTATCAATGTGTTCGATACCAGCAATGGCACGAAAGTGGAGCGTTACCCGTTCGCTACATCATCGGGCAAGGGGCTTACGGACAGAGACCTCAATGTTCTCAAAATCGATTACAATGTTTCAGCGAACCCCTTTTGGCTACGGCCCATTCTCGACGAGATCGTGCAGATTGGCCCCGATCACTACCTGGGCAAAATGCAGGCACGCGTCATCCCCGGTTACCCCTTCACCCTCGCCTTTTTCGAGCTCACGCGCTAAATATTAGGCGGCGTTGGTGAAGGTCTCTTCGACGTCATCGTGCCCTCCGATTGCTTCCAAGATGTGGCCGAGTCGGACGCCGTCTTCCTCGGAGAGCGCGACGGTCGTTTTGGGCTCGAATCCTTCGGCGGTTTTCTCGAATGCCCAGAGCGCGCTGCCGGGAGCCGCGAGCGCGAGGCCGTTTTTGGAAAGCAGATGTTTTATTTCTTGTGCCGTGCGATTGCGGCTATCGGTCACTGTTTGAATAATGATCGCTGCCCCGCCGGGGCCGTAGGTTTCATAGATGATATTTTCGAGCGTCGAGGCATCGGTAGAAATTCCTTTGGCCACTGCACGTTCGATATTTTCCTTGGGCATGTTTTCTTTCTTCGCCCTCTCGATCATTGTGCGCAGAGTGGGGGAATTCACGTCACCACGGGCGAGTTTACTCTCTACCGCGATGCGCTTACCGAGCTTGCCCCACACATTACTCTTACTCGCATCGGCCGCGCCCTTCTGGTGCTTGATCTTGGACCATTTGTTGTGTCCGGACATGGGCCCGATTATATACCTGACCTGTGGAGATCCATCTCCTTAGGCGACGTTGTACAAAAGTTTCAGTTTCTGGGTTCCACGGTGTAGCTGCACCGCGATGGTGTTCTTGGATTGTCCGGTGACGAGCGACATTTCCCTCAGCGAGAGGTCTTGCACGTAGCGCATACGCATCGCTTTTTGGTAGGTGAGCGGGAGTCGTTGGATCAAGAGCAGCGCCGCCTTACCGTCCAAGTAATCAAACAGGCGTTCGCGGTTGTCGAAGCTTGGTTCGTACCCTTTTTCGAGAAGCACGTCGAGCGAGCTTGTCTTGCGCTTGCGATACTCATCAACGATCAGATTATTGAGTACGTGATAGAGAAAGGACTTCATTACGTGGATCTTGCCGCCACGGGCAAGGTAGCTCCATGTTTTTACGAAGGTGTCCTGCACCAGATCTTCGCCTATCGCTTTGTCACTCACCTTGAAAAAAGCATATGAATTGAGAACTTTGTCGAAATCGTGGTGTGCGAGCGACAACACTGCTTGTCGCTTGGTCTTTTGTGTGGGGGTCATCATCATGAAAGAAGCCGAAGAGATGTGCTTTCTATTACAGCCTATTACAATGCTGTCGCAGGAGGAGGAAATGCCTCAAGCGAACCATAGCACGCTTTCGAGAAAGGCTGCTATGCTGCAATCATTCGAGTTCTCTCACGGCTTTAGCTACATTATGGCAACACAAAAAAAGAAAGCAGAACAAAACCTCTTACCCGTAGCGTCTGATATAGCGCTTCATGTATGGGGAGCGAGCTGGCGATACATAAAGACCGTCATCGACGTCGTGCGCGAGCCCGTCCTCATCCTCGACAAAGACCTTCGCGTCATGGCGGCCAACGAGTCCTTTTATCAGACCTTCCAGGTCGAGCAGAAAGACACGGCGAGCAAGGTGGTGTACGAGCTCGGCAACGGCCAGTGGAACATTCCGGCGTTGCGTAAACTCCTTGAAGACATCCTCCCGCAAAATACGTTTTTCAAGGGTTTTGAGGTCATCCACGAGTTTCCGTTCATCGGGCGCAAGGTGATGATACTGAACGCTCGCCGCATCCATTTCAAAGAGAATGGCGATGCCGACCTATTTCCACCAATCATCCTCTTGGCCATCGAAGACATGACGGAGATGATGATCGTCGCCGAGACGCTCGCCGGCCACGCGAACCGACATGAAGAAAAGATCGCAGGTCGGACCGCAAAGCTCGAGATGCATATCCGCACGTTGGAAAAAGAAATGAACGAGCTCAAGAGGCGTCCATAAGACCTCCATGTAGAGCCTGTAATGTTTGTCGCGTTGGATCGGCATCTAGAGCGGTGGTGTACTAGCGGTCAACCACCACTTCATCTAATGATGACCCTACAAAAGGTCGAATTATCGGCATCAAACTAATCAAAAAAATCTATGAAAACAAATCAAAAATATGCTCTTTTGTCCGTCGTGACAGCCCTCGCGCTTACAGCCTCAAGCATCGGCGCATTCAGTTTTGCGCAGGTGGTCACGCCGCTCTCGTGTAGCGTCGCGTCGACTTCCGTGAACCAAAATCAAGCGGCTGTCTTTACCGCCTCCGGCGGTAACGGATCGTACGCATGGTCTGGTACGAACCTCAACATCACGAATTCAGGCGGCAACCAGTTTGCGGTCAGTTATCCGAATCCGGGCACATATATCATTACAGTGGCAAGCGCTGGTCAGACAGCGAACTGCAGTATGACCGTCGTGGCCGCTTCCACGGGTACGCTCGCATGTGCTCCGTCAGTGCAGAACGTGACGCTCGGACAGACCGCCTCAGTGTCTGCTTCAGGAGGTAACGGTACGTACACATGGTCATCTCCCGATGTGAACGTCACCAACCCGAACGGTTCAGGCTTTAGCGTGAGCTACGCCTCGATCGGGCTCAAGACCCTCGTGGTCAGAAGCGGTACACTCGCCGCGACCTGCTCCATCAACGTTCTTCCTGCCGCGACCATTCCTCCGGTCGACCCAGGGCTCCCCAACACGGGTGCTGGCTTCGACCAATAGGAAAGTACGTAGGCCTACGCCTTGGAATACCATGAACGCCAACTCCACGAAAACATTTTCTTGGACGCGCGCGACTCTTGTATCCTTGAGCGTAGGCCTGCTTGCTGTCGGCTTCTCGATACTCCTCCAGGCTCGCGGCGTGACCGTGAGCTTTTTTGCAGTACCGCCCACGCTCGCGACCACTTCCGTAGGGGGAGTAGGGTCTTCTTTTGAAGTGCCCGGCAAACCGGAGCGCCTCATCATTCCTGCGATCGGTGTCGACGCACACATACAGAGTGTCGGGCTTTCGTGGAGGGGCAATGGTGATATGGGTGTCCCGACCAATTTCACGGATGTCGCCTGGTACGACAAAGGACCGCTCCCCGGCGCGCCGGGAAGTGCGGTCATCGATGGTCATCTGGATGGCAAGGATGTCGCGCAGGCCGTCTTCTTTGATCTCGGCAAGCTGAACATCGGGGACTTAGTTGAGGTGGTGGATACCAAGGGGAATACCCTGCAATTCCGGGTGGTCGGTACTCGGACCTATGACTATGACGCGACCACGACCGATGTGTTCTCAGGCGATCTCTCAAAAGCACGCCTCAATCTCATTACTTGCGCGGGCGATTGGGTCGCGGCTCAGAAACTCTACGCCAAACGTATCGTCGTCTTCACGGAGCGGGTTCCGGCTCTTTAGATACACATACCAGCGCCGCATTACATACACTATGATCAGAACCATTCGCACCCTCAAGCCCACCACGTGTATCTTGGGGGTTATTTTTATCGCGGTTGTCATCGCGCTGTACTGTGCGCTCCCGTAGTCAGCCGACATGTCCGCCTGATATACTCAGTGCATGGAACTTTTCTCAAGCGTGGGTAGAGAAGTGATGAAGGCGACCGCTGATATGACTGGTGATGGCATAGCTGGCAATGCCACATTCTCAGAATGGCGCTTTGGCGAACAGACGCTCGTGAAGATCGTACTCGAACTTTCCGGTAGTCCTGAAAAAATCACACCGGGTCTGCATGCGGTGCATATCCACGAAAAAGCAGATTGCAGTGGTGGATTCAAATGCGCAGGCGGGCATTTCGATCCGGGGCCCGCGGGAAATACCGATCCGGATGTGAATCACCCCTATCACGCGGGTGATCTGCCGAATATTATGATCGGGCCCGACGGCAAAGGTCGCCTGGAAGCCATCACGACGCGCGTCACACTCTCTCCTGGGCCGATGAGCATCTTCGGCGGCTCGGGCACGGCGCTCATGGTGCACGGCAACACAGACCCGTACCAAGGCGGTGAGCACGGCTCGGGCATTTCCGGCGGCCCTAGAATCGCCTGCGGCGTCATAAAAGCTCTTTAAATCAATATTTTTCGGTACAGAGTTATTCACAATACTATCCACTCGGTTTCCACTCTTTTGAGCATTTTTAGAAATTTGCACGGAAAATTGCCGGTGTATTATCTCTATCACTGATGCGCTTTACCGTGCGGCGCGCTGATTGTACACGGCTTTCGTTCCACAAGTTGCCTTATCCACATGCGGTATACCTCCTCCATTACCACTCGCGCACATTTGTATGCAACCAATGATTAATTCGTGGAGTTATAAGCTGGGACACCGCTCTCTCGGATTACTGTTGATACGCATTGCCGTCGGTCTTGTCTTCCTTATGCACGGATGGATGAAAGTAGGGAATATGGGAATGGTAGAAGGGATGTTTGTGGGATTTGGATTGCCGGCAGCGACTGCCACCTTTATCGCCTGGCTCGAAGTGGTCGGCGGCCTCGCACTCATTCTGGGAATTCTCCCGCGCCTCTTCGGGCTCATCTTTGGCATCGAAATGATCGTCGCATATTTTCTCACCGGCGGATTTGCTACGGGCTACCGCCCACACGAACTTGAGATCGTGCTCGGACTTCTCTCCTTCGGCATCATGTTCACCGGCTCCGGCCGCTTCGCCGTTCTGGCAGGCGAGTGCCCCCGCTGCGGCGCGTACCTGTGCAAAATGGGGCCGAACAATTGTCCGGACATGAAAACGTAACGGATACCGAAAAATTTGAGAATGGGGACCACCTATTGGCGTGTTGGGGGGGGGGTATGCTTCAATTCGTACATGAGTGAGCGCATCGGCTCGGGGAGCCAATTCCGAGAGGCGTTTGGTAAAGCAAGCGGCCGAATTTCGGCTGAAGAAATTGTTGACGCTACAGGCAAGGGCTTGGGCGTAAAGGAGGGGGAAGCATGGCCGACTCCCGGAGAGGTCTTTACGAATGAGGAATCTCGACACGATTTTGATTTGATACTGCAGAAGATGACCACCGAAGACGCGAAACTATTCCAGCAACGTCTTGAAACAATAGCGGCCACGGCAGAGGAATTCGGCGATAAGCCAATCGACAGTAAGACACGACAACAAATAATGGCTCAAATCCAAGATGAAACGGCTTTCAAGGTTTACGTGGGGGGACCAATCGGGGCCTTACTCGGTTATGTGATTGCGCGTGAACTCGGCATGGATTTCGATCCTCAAACCTACAACGGTGCTTTCTTGATGACTGCGCTCGGGGCAGTGTCCGGCGGGGCAATTGCGGACGCATTTCTAAAAGCCGCGAAATCGTTCCGTAGCAATTTCGAGAAACGCCGGGGGGAGAAACCATACCCAGATCCGTCTTCCACCCTGTCGGGCGCGATGTAAATATTTCCATCAGGGCAACTTTACTCCTTTACTCCCCGTCACTTGGGCGCTCTGCGCCGATGTGGGCGTAGCCGCTGTTGGTTGCGGTGCGGCCGCGGGGGGTGCGTTCGAGAAGACCGACTTGGAGGAGGTAGGGCTCGTGCACTTCTTCGATCGTGCCTTCTTCTTCGGAGAGTGCGGCGGCGATGGTCTTGAGGCCCACCGGACCACCTTGGAATTTGTCTACGAGCAAGCTCAAGATATCGCGGTCGGTCTGGTTTAATCCAATTTCATCTATCTCCAAAAGCGCGAGCGCTTTTTTCACCGTCTTTAGATTGAGTGGCTCGCCATTGACCGCGGCGAAGTCGCGACAGCGCTTCAACAAATAATTGGCGGTGCGTGGTGTCGCGCGTGAGCGGCGTGCAATTTCCATGGATGAATCGGCGTCCACTTCAATACTGAGAATTTTTGCCGAGCGGCGGAGAATTTCGGCGATCTCTTCGGTCGTGTAGTACTGCAAGCGGAACACACCGCCAGAAAATCGCGATCGCAGCGGCGCGGAGAGCATTGAGATGCGCGTGGTCGCAGCGATCAGCGTGAATGGTGGCAGCTCCAGCTGCACCGTACGCGCTGCGGGGCCTTTGCCGATGACGATGTCGAGGACGCCGGCTTCCATGGCAGGGTAGAGGACTTCTTCGATGGTGCGATTGAGGCGGTGAATTTCGTCTATAAAGAGCACGTCGCCGTGCGCGAGATTCGTAAGGATAGAGGCAAGGTCGCCCACGCGCTCTATCGCGGGCCCGGAGGTGCTGCGCATATTGGCACCAATCTCGCGGCTCATCAAATGCGCCAGCGTCGTCTTGCCGAGGCCTGGCGGGCCGTACAGGAGGACATGCTCGGGCTGATGCTCGCGGCCTTTGGCGGCACTGAGCAAAATACGGAGGTTTTCTTTGATCCCAGTTTGGCCGATGTAGTGCTCCCACTCAGCAGGGCGCAGCGCGGTATCGAGCGAGCGGGGGACTTTTTCTGTTTCGTTTGAAGGTTTGGTGCTCATACTGGTTTGCTTGCTTGGATCCGTTTGGATCGAAGTAAGGTGGCCCTGGCCCGGAGACGTAACATCGCTTCGCGATCACGTCCTTTTCGTGCTTGACTTTGTTTTTTTATATGCTATACTCTCGCTTCAGATGCAGTTAACCTGCATTTTCTATTTTCCGGAAGCGCGTAGCTTCGGGCGATGGTGACTTTTCCGAGGACGCTGCGGTACTCCGCTTGCGGCAGACCACTGCTGCTATCCTTAGGTCCTAGTCGCAACTTTTCCTGTAAAAGCATCGCCCGAAAGTGCGCACTTCCCAAATTCAAATCCTATGTGAACGATACCACCCGATTGCTCGAATGCAATCGGCTTTTGTGTTAGATTGTTGCACATGAAAGGAGGGATGAGCAGATTGGAATCCATGCAGCTCCGTCGTGCGGCCATGAATTCCGTCCGCGAATCAAAAAAGCCTACGAGTTCGTCAGCATCAATGCATTATTGAATTATGGTTCCGAGGGCGACCCAGGATACGTACACGAAATTAGAGCCGCCAAACAGCGCTTCAGCGCAATTGATAGATCAAAACTGACGCCCGAACAATTGCGGCAATTAAGCAGCCAGGAGGCTGCATTTGAGCAAAAAATCGACTCACTTAGAAAAATGTATGGGGGTATGACAGACCAAGAAAGACAGGACTTGAAAACCCGTTTGGATCAGCGCAAAGAAACAATCCAAAAGTATCTTACCGGCCCGGACGCAGAGGAGTTTGGTAAATCAGAGAGAGAAAGAGTGCTAAGAAATCTTGAGTTCTTGTATCAGGTTTTGGGCGTTGCGTAGTTTTATGCAATCGTATCCAACATGACCTCGTCATGTAAATCGACGACTCTTCCCAATTCATCGAGGGAGGTGACACCCTGCAACACTTTCACCACACCGTCTTGCGCCATGCGGCGGATGCCTTGCGGCTTGGCGGCTGCCCAGATTTCGCGCTCGCTCGATTTTTTGCGGCACACTTCTTCGATCGCGTGATCCATCAATATGACTTCCACCACTGCTACACGGCCTTTGTAGCCGAGCCCTCCGCACTTGGGGCATCCTTTGCCTACCCACATCGTGTCGCGGTTCGCAGGAAGTTCATCCACATGCGGAATATTTTTGAGTAGTACGTCGATCGTTTTTCTATCCTCACCCTGTATTGGCTGGGGCACGCGGCACTCCGGGCAGAGTTTACGCACGAGGCGCTGTGCCATCGCCACCGTGAGCGCGGCACCAAGAATTTCCGGATTCACGCCCATGTCCATGAGACGCGGGAACGTGCCTGCGGCATCGTTGGTGTGCAGTGTGGAGAAGACGAGATGGCCGGTGAGCGAGGCATTCACAGCAGTCGAAGCGACCTCGGCATCGCGGATCTCGCCGACCATGATCACATCGGGGTCTTGGCGGAGCGTGGACCGCAATCCCTGCGCGAATGTGTAATCCTTGGAGACCTGCGTCTGCACAATGCCGGGGAGATGGTACTCGATCGGGTCTTCGATGGTGACAATCTTAATTTCCGGCGTGTGCACCTGGCGCAAGAATGCGTAGAGCGTGGTCGTCTTACCGCTTCCCGTTGGCCCGGTGTTCAGGATCATGCCGTTGGGCTTCTGGATCTCGCGAGCGAACATTTGCATCAGATATTTGTCGAAGCCGAGCTCTTCCATAGGGAGCGCAATCGTCGTCGGGTCCAAGATACGCATGACGATCGTCTCGGCATAGGCGCCGGGCAATACGGAGGCACGTATCTCGATCTCCTTGCCACCGATCACGATAGAGAAGCGGCCGTCTTGCGCGGCGTTCTTGATGTTGAGCTTCAATCCAGAAAGGAGCTTGAGCCGCGAAGCGATCAGCGCGTATGTAGGCTGGTCGAAGGTCAGCACCTCGACGAGCACACCGTCGAGGCGGTAGCGCATGCGCACGGCTGTTTCTTCGGGCTCCAGGTGCACATCAGAGGCACCGAGCGACAAGGCGCCGGCCATGATGATCTCCAGCACTCGTGAGATACGGTGAACGTCTTTGCTTCCCGAGTACTGGGTGATCTCTACTTTCACATCCGCCATGGTCTTCAGCTTGTCGAGCATTTCCTGGATGGTGGTGTTGGAGAGTGTGAGCACGCCGGCCTCCGTCTCGGTCGCGTATGAAATATCTTTGTAGCGTTCCCACGCCCGGTCGAGCGAGGTCTTCGAGGCGATGAAGTGCCGCGGCTTGTATCCGAGGCGCTCCAACTTGGCTATCAATTGGAGCGAGTCGTCACGCTCGGGCGCATGCATGGCGACGAAAACCACTTTATTCTGTTTGTGAAATGCCGCGACCTCACCGGCGCGTGCCTCCTCTTCGGAGAACATGCGCAGAGCGTCGGTGTCGATCGATTGCTTCGTGAGATCCACATATTCGATGCCGTACTTGCCCGAGAGCATTTGTGCCAGGCCCTCCTCTTCCCGCGCATGCAGCTCATGGAGCCGTTCCTCCTGTTTCTTCTCGTCAAATTGCGGGGGCATGGGGGCATTGTAGCGTATAAAATGTTACGGCGCGGCGAGCCCAGAGGCCGCCGCGCCGCGTTTCCGATCAAACGACCCTCGGTGGATCCGGAACTTTCGTGCGCCGAAACGCTTCGCCGATGGCGCATCCGACGAGGGTAGCTGCTCCCCATGTGGCCACGGCCCAGCCGAATTCACCTTTGAAACCCGACCAATGGTGAAGATCTTGCCAAGATACGACGCACAGTATTGCCACGATGGCGAACATCGCCCAGATGGCGCGATTGCGATGCCCAGTCGCCAAAGCAGCAAAAAAACAGAGCGCTACGATGATAACCATGATCCGTCTCCGTCAGGTAAAGCCGGGGTTATCTTATTCGTTTCCCCATACATTGCAACGCAGGTAGAATGGCGGGATGGAGAAGCGGATAGACGGGGCGGCGGAAATGCAGGGTGTTGCGGTGGAATTTGCTGCGGCGCTCTCTGCTCCTGCCACAGGTGCCTGCGTCGTTGCGCTCTCGGGTGAGCTTGGTGCAGGGAAAACGACGTTCGCGCAGGCGCTTGCCCGCGCGCTGGGAGTGGAGGAGACGGTGAACAGCCCCACATTCGTCATCGAGAAAATCTACCCCGTAAAACCTATCGGCCACGGGGCGGGTGCGCTGCAAAATCAGAAATGGCAGCGATTTATTCATATTGACGCATATCGATTGAAACATGCGGATGAATTGCGTGCGCTCGGGTGGGACGAGCTAGCTGCTGACGCGAACAATTTGATTTTGATAGAGTGGCCGGAGCACGTGTCGGGTGCCATCCCCGAAAGCGCGACGCGCATTGCTATAGAAATTGGCGAGGGAGAGGAACGAACCATCACAATAGAACTATGAGTGCTTTTGAAGATGCCGTTAAGCACACACTCATTCGCGAAGGTAGCGAAGAGCATCTGAGGGAGCGAGAAAAAAACACACAGAAAAGCAGGGAGTTTTTTGGACAAGCCACCACGAAAATGTATCGAGAGGCGCAAGCAAAACTTGCTGACCCTCAATATGAGGATCCGAATGGCATACTGAAAGCGCGCGAAGACCTCGCGTTCCGGAACGAAGCGGCAAACATGCAGTTGTGGGCCACTGAACATCCGAAAGATCTTGAGCAGCCGAACTATCTTGAAGTCGTACAAATTGCCATTAAGTGGGTACATGCCCAGAACCCCGAACTTGTTGCAAACATATGCGAATCGATCAATGAGACTGATCTTTCAGCGGACTCGTTCGTCTCACACATGGTCGGGAATCATATACCAAAGCCATTGATTGCTGATTTTTTTGAGACGTGGCACGGGGAGCTTCGCGAGATCGCAGAAAAAGTAGAAAAAGAATTCGATACGTTGAAGGCGGAGATGCTTCAGAAAATACCCGAGATGATTGCCAAAGGAGAATTGTCGACCGAAACAAATATTGACCTAATACAAGAACGCCTTGTTGCCGCATCTGTTTCCTTGATAGATCCTTTGGATGCAAGGCAAAGCCAACATCTGAATCGTTATGGTGCATCTTTGAATGCACAAGATCATGTCCTGATAGGCCTCTTTCTGTCAGGACACCAGCATACTCCAGCCTTACGTCGCCACATCATGTACCACGAACTTGTTCATACGGCGATTGCCGGAAGAAAACTGACCCTTGAGGAGAATGGAGGGGTTCGCACAGGACTACATGAACAAAAAAGCGGTCTTCATTTCGTCCACCTTACGCCCCGTCCAGAATCATACACAAAGAAGAAAGACTATTACCGTTGGATTAATGAGGCCAAGACTGAAAAACTAGCCCGTGTATTTTCTGACTTTGATGAAGCCACATTTTATAATCAGGAAATCTCGTTGCTTGATGAGCTTGTTCAGTCCGGAATATCGCAATCGCTGGTCACGGAGGCATATCAAGAAAACTATCTTGTTGGAGCGAAGGGAAAACGGCTACCAAAAACTGGAGAGCTCTTTCAGAGCGTTAATCGTGTGAAAGGCCCTGGGTGGCTCCTCGAGCAGGAAGAGCGGTTTAAAAATAATCCTGCATGCGAAACTTAGGTATGGCAACTAAGCGAGCCACCAAAAAAACAGAAACCAAAACGATGCGGCTCGTCTTGCTCGACACACACGCTATTTTGCACCGCGCGTACCATGCGATACCCGAGCTCACGTCGAGCAAGGGTGAGCCCACCGGTGCGCTCTACGGGCTGGTCGCCACGCTCCTCAAGATGGTCCAGGATCTGAAGCCGGATTACGTCGTTGCCACCCGCGATTTGCCGGGGCAGACCGTGCGGCATGAAATCTTCGAGGCCTACAAAGCGACGCGGCAGAAGACAGACGATGCTCTGGTGGCGCAGCTCACGCGCGCTCCCATGGTCTACGAAGCCTTCGGCATTCCACTGTATGAGGCGCAGGGGTACGAGGCCGATGATGTCATCGGCACGGTCGTGCGTGAGCTATCTGCGCGGCGTGATGTGGACATCGTCATCACGTCGGGCGACATGGACACGCTCCAACTCGTCAACGACAAGCGTGTGCAGGTGTACACGATGCGCAAAGGTCTCACCGACACCGTCTTATACGACGCGGACAAAGTGATGGAGCGCTACGGATTCCCACCAGAGCGCGTGGTGGATTACAAAGCCCTGCGCGGCGATCCTTCCGACAACATTCCCGGCATTCGTGGCATCGGTGAGAAGACGGCGACCGATCTGGTGAAGGCGTTCGGCTCGATTGAAGATATGTACAAGACCCTCGCGCTCAAGCCCGAGGCTTTTGCCCAAGCGGGCATCAAGCCGCGCATCGTACAGCTCTTGAAAGACGGCAAAGAGGCGGCGGCGTTCTCCAAACAGCTCGCGACCATTCATACGAATATTCCCATTAAGTTTGCACTACCCAGGCGACAGTGGCACATACAAGACCACGTCGACAGCATTGCGGCATTATGCGACGAGCTTGAATTCCGTACGCTGAAGGCTCGCATCCAAGGTTTGGCAGGAGGAAAAACGTCGGGGGCCCTAAACGGCGCGCTGGGCGCGCCGTCGGGTAACATCGCAGTTGATGCTGCGATGTTAAAAGAAACGTCGGTCGCGCTTTGGCTTCTGCATTCCGACACGAGCAACCCATCGCTCGATGCTATTTTGCAATATGCGAATACTGACCTGCCTGCGCAGGCAGGCGATTTTGAGAAGGCACGCGAAGCGATCTTCAAAGAGTTGCGAGAAACAGGAAAATTGCAGGAGGTGTACGATAAAATAGAGAAACCACTTATTCCGGTCGTGGAGCGCATGAATGCGACGGGTGTGTACTTGGACGTGGTGCAGTTGAAGGCCCTGGAAAAAGAGTATGCGAAAAAGCTTGGCGAGCTCGCGGGAAATATATTCAAAGCAGCGGGGCACGAATTCAACATCAATTCTCCCAAACAGCTCGGTATCGTGCTTTTTGACGAACTCAAGATCGCGGAGGGCGTGAAGCAGAAGAAGACCGCGACCGGTGCGCGCACCACCAAAGAATCCGAGCTTGCCAAGCTCGCCGAGGACCATCCGGTCGTCGAGGACGTGCTCGCATACCGTGAATTGCAGAAATTGCTCGGCACCTACATCGAGAAAATGCCGAAGCTCGTCGACACACAGAGCCGACTGCACGCACGGTTCGTGCAAGCAGGGACGACCACGGGCAGGATGTCGAGCGAGGATCCGAATCTGCAGAACATTCCTATCAAAACTGATCATGGCCGCCGTATCCGCGATGCTTTTTCCGCGCCGAAGGGTCGCCTCATCGTTGCACTCGACTACTCGCAGATAGAACTGCGGATCGCGGCAGGGCTCTCGGGCGACAAAAAGCTCGTCGAGGTATTCAAGAAAGGCGGCGATGTGCATACCGCTGTAGCCGCAGAAGTCTTTGGCGTGCCCCCCGAGCACGTGGACAAAGAAATGCGCCGCAGGGCCAAGGTCATCAATTTTGGCATCCTCTACGGCATGGGCGCCAACGCTTTGCGGCAAACCCTCGGGAGCGGTGTCTCGCGCGATGAGGCGGCGAATTACTTATCCGAATACTTCAAACAATATTCAGGTCTCGCGCGTTTTGTAGAACAGACGAAACTCTCCGCCGAGCGCCTCGGATACACCGAAACCCTCTTCGGCCGTCGCCGGTATTTCCCAGGATTTAAATCCACTCTGCCGGGGCTTCGCGCACAAGCTGAGCGCATGGCGATGAACGCCCCCATGCAGGGGACACAATCCGACATCATCAAACTCGCCATGGTAGAGGCAGACCGCGTCATAGAAGAGAAAGGATGGCGCAAACATGTTGACCTCGTGATGCAGGTTCACGATGAACTGGTGTACGAAGTGGATGCAAAAAAAGCGGAAGAGATAGCGCGGGCCATCCGGCATGTGATGGAGACTGTCGTGTCGCCCGAGAAATTATCCGGCGCGCCCATCGTCGTAGAAGCGGCGATCGGCGAGAATTGGGGGAATACTGAGAGACTTTCACACTAGTATGTTGCACGTATTTCTCGGCACTGACAGACAGAAAGCGCAGGGTGCGATGAATACTGCCGCGGCACGCTTACAGATCAGCGTTACGCGGATATCAGACGGCAATCCGTTGGGCGATCTTACCGCCGCTCTGCAGCGGGGGACAAATATGTTCGGCGAGCAGCGAGCGATCGTATTGGATAGCGTATGTGCCAACGAAGAAATGTGCGGAGCACTTCTTGAGGCCTTGCCCGCACTCGCCGCTTCATCCGATCAATTTTTTCTTCTTGAAGAAAAACCAGGGGCTGATCTGAAGAAGAAATTACAGAAGTATGCTGAAAAAGTCGAGACATTTGACACGGCCAAGAAAAGAGAGTACCCGACGGTCTTCCAGCTCGCTGATCACTTGAGAAAAGCTGACAAAAAAAACTTGTGGGTCGCCTACCAGCGCGAGCTTGCGCAGGGGAATGCGCCGGAAGCGATACATGGCGTGCTTTTTTGGGGAGCAAAACAATGTATGCTCGGTGCGAGCGCCGCTAAGGACATTGAACGAGCTCGGAAGCTCGTCGCGGCGCTTACAGAGCTTCCCCATGAATCCCGTCGCCGCGGGGAGGAGCTCGAATATGCACTCGAGCGTTTCATTTTGTCCGCTCCGTAAACATCCGCGTGGTACTATGGTGCGCATGTATCGAGCATCAATCGCTCGCTCCCTTGCGACACCACTGCTCCCTCTCCTGTCGGCTGCCTTGATGTTTTCTCCCGTGGTCGCGCATGCACAGGAACAAATTTGCCAGTGGGCCAACACGGAGCAGTGCAGTGAGAGTCAATATAAATCGGGGGCAACCTGTCAATGTGCCGTGCCGACAGGTATTATTTTTGGAAAGTGTACAGGGGTCCGCATATGTACGGGTACTGCGGTCCAGGGTCCCGATGGCAAGCTTACTCAGCTTCGAAGTTCCATGACGCTCACCACTGAGAGTCCTGGTTTCTTTGATGGAGCACTATCTTGGATCAATAAAAATCCGCTTGTTGCTGGACTTGGACTCGGAGTCGGGATGCAACTCCTCTCCTCGCTCATGTCGCCTTCGGGCGGCGGCGGTGATACCGGAGGGAGCAATCCGATCTATTCATCAGGGTCGTGCACGACTCAGTACTACTACACCTCTAATACGGCCTCGCTCAGCGATCCATGCGCTATCTATGATCCGAGCGGAGGGGCCAACACAAGTACCGCCTACACGCCCGACAATGGCATCAGTGATCTGCTCAGAAATCTCCAAAATCCCATCAATCCCAGCATCAACATCAACATTCCCACGAGCACCACACCGCTCTACAACCTCCTCAATCCGATCTCTTCGTCTTCGAGTTGTCCGAGCGTACAGATCTCTCCCAACTGTGGGCAGGGAATGGTCGCGCGCGACAACGGTTTCGACGGCAACGGTTGTCGGCTTGGTGCCACGTGTGTGTCGGACCTCTCGAGTATCGCGACTTCCCCGGGGTTGCCAACGCTGCCAACTGGTTCGATCGATATGCCGATCCCGCCAATAGATACGGGTTCGTCGATAGTCATCAATACGCCGGATCCGCTAGACCTCGCGAATCTGAATACAGGTACCTCCGGCATCGGCTCAGACATACGTACCAACACAAACACACCGCTCTCCAACACTCCGGCGGTAAACAACACGAGCAACGATACGGGAGCGAGCGTCAACAACAATTCGACGACTGGCGGCGCCACGGGTACCACTGGCACCGGCACGGGAGGATCCGCGCCCGCATACGAAGTACCGGTATCGATCGCTCTTCAATCAACGCTCTACTACGCCAACACGACGTCCCCCTCCACGCCGTCGCCTTCGCAGACCCCGCTCAATCAAAAGAAGATCCCCGTTCCTGCCAATGGAGTCAAGGGCGATATCCGCTCTTTCGGCAAAGGTGCGACGATCTATGCCAATAACCGCAACGACAACACAGAGGTCGCGGGATTCTTTGGATCGAGCTCGACTGCGGCCCGTTTGTGTCAATCGCGACCGTGGTCAAAAAATTTCCTTTCCTTCGTCATTCCGGCATCGTTTTTCGACAATCTATGCACGTCAGCAGGATATCCGCTAGGGACCTCAGCCGGATCGGCACAAGGAGGGGGCACGGGCGGGAGTACGAGAGCTTCACAAAAGACATCGATCGGTGCACCAACTTCGGGCACTGCCAATGGGAAGTTGGGAACACAACAGCCACAGGTCAAGATCTGGGCCAGGCCTGCCAGTGTATCGATCGGTGGACGCACGACCATCTTTTGGACATCGCAATATGTGACTGCATGTACCGAGTCGAGTTCTGATGGGAATTTTTCGGGCTCGTCTACCTCCGGCGGCGCTTCTACCGTGGCACTCTCGGGACCGGTCACTTTCACCATCCAGTGCCGTGCCATCGACGGTTCGATGATCTCCGGTTCAACGACCGTCAATATCGGGATCTAGGGTTTCGCGCTCATCCCGGGCGCTTCCTTTTGAGGGCGACCTCCAATCTCTCAAGCGCCACCAGGAAGGCCGCCCGACGCAGATCGGTCTTTAGTCTTTTTGCCTTCGCGGCGATACCGAGCGCTTCGCGACGCAAGATCGCCTGTAGTTTTTCAAATACTTTTTTCTCGCTCCAGTGCTGCTTCTTTAAATTCTGTTCCCACTCGAATGTGGAGACGATCACGCCGCCGGCATTTGCCAAGATGTCGGGAATTACAGGGATGCCGCGTGCAAAAAGGATGTCATCGGCCTCCGGCGTCGTCGGGCCGTTGGCCAGTTCCAGTACCATTCGCGCTTTGATGCTCGGCGCGTTTGAGGCGGTGAGCTGATTTTCGAGCGCGGCAGGGACCAGCACGTCGCACGAAAGTTCGAGGAGTCGTTCGTTGGGAATATTGTGCGCACCGGGGAACCCCTTCAGAGAACCATGCTTTTCTTTGTGCGCATGTACCGCGTTCACATCGAGTCCCTTTTCATTCACAATGCCGCCGCGCGAGTCGGACATGGCGATGATGCGATACCCGTGATCCGAAAAGATATGTGCCGCATTGCCGCCCACGTTGCCCATACCTTGTATCGCGATATTCGCTCCATCGCGGATGCCAAAACTTTTGCGCAACGCATCGAATGCAAAAAAGCCACCCATACCGGTCGCCAGCACGCGCCCTTCGGAGCCGCCTCTCTTGAGCGGCTTGCCGGTGAAAGATGCACCGGTCTTATCGCCGGTCAGTTTTCGATATTCATCCACCATCCAGCTCATAATTTCCCCGGTCGTATTCACGTCGGGGGCGGGGACGTCCACGCGCGGGCCGAGTACGGGGTACAATCGCTGTACCCAACCGCGCGAGAGACGCTCCAATTCTTTTCTTGAAAGCTCTTTTGGGTCCACTGTGATACCACCCTTACCGCCCCCCATCGGGATACCCGCGACCGCGCACTTCATCGTCATCCACAGTGCCAGCGCCTTTACTTCATTGATGTCTGCTTCCGGGTGGTACCTGATGCCGCCTTTGTAGGGGCCGCGCAGACTAGAGTGTTGGACTCGGTATCCATCGAATATGCGGAGCGAGCCGTCGTCCATTTCCACCGGAATAGATACGCGCACCTCGCGCTCGGGCGTGCGCATCCGCGCGAGTAATCGCTCGTCTACCTTTCCCACAGCTGCGGCACGCTTCAACTGGTTGAGCGCGTTCTCAAATGGGTTCATGCTGAGCCATAATACACGCAATCAAAGCGGATGTTTAATGTTGATATGAATTAATCGCCAGCGCCAGCAGATATCGTTTTTCGTATGATTTTTTCCAGATGCTGTTGGAACGGTTGCCGTTGATGCGAACCCCATGAGAGAAGTTGATCTGCTTCTGAAATTTTACGAGGTTTTCTTTTCTTCGGATTACAATCTCATTTCCTGTAATTTTTGATTCGATTTCAAATTTTGTGAGCAAGTCTTGTACAGTTCTCAGAATATCGGGATTTTTCTGGTATCCGCGTACTCTCCGCGTGCCTCGATCTATTCTAAAGTCCATACATCCCTCATCATCAAAAAAAGATCGGATAAATTCTCGCTGAAGTTCTGTATCCAGAGCGGAGATTTTTCTGAGTAGACATTTTGATTTTTCCATTAAATATTCTGCCAGCGAGACGTTGTAGTAGCTGATACGCGATACGCCCGTGGAGCGATTTATATACCGCGTGGGCGCACGCTCATATATTGTTTTCATGCATGCTTCGACCCGATCCAACAGAGAAATATTACGATTATTATATATGCAGCCAGCTCGCCTCAATTCACCGTCGAAAAGTAAATGAGCAATAAGGCATACGATTTCAATATTCCATCCGGAGAACTTTTTATAGAGTTGAGCGCTTTTGCCTCGTCTTGCTGCCGCGAGCCGGATTGCACTTCGGACATGCGCTGCTCTTATTCGCTTTATTTTTTCAGCGCTTAAAGGTAGATCTTGTATATGAAAATGTACGGATGTTTTCGGTCTTCCTGTAATGCGCACAATTTCTGGCAATGTGTAATCTTTTTTACGTAACTCAATACACTGCTGTTTGAAGGAGTTCATGTCCGCCCACCTGGAATCGAACCAGGAACCTCTTCCTTAAAAGGGAATTGCTCTACCAATTGAGCTATGGGCGGCTGCCTTTATTCTATCATAGACCAAGGTTCGATATCCTGGCGATATCGAGTCGAAAAACTATAGCATTTGAGGCTTCTTTCAGCGAGATACTAGAGCGGCAGGTCAAGTGCGAACGCTCCGGCACCGGAAACTACCAGAGACAGACAGATAGCGAGGAGGAGCGCGGTCGGTAGCTGCTCCAGAGGGAAGAGTTGCGGGTATCGCTTGTGCCAGGCGAGCGACTTGATCGCGAGCAACGCGCCGAAGACCGCAGCAAGCTGGGTGTACGCTCCTGCGATCAGTGCCACCCCGACCCCGCCCTCAACGATGATGGCGAGCCACACGATCCAGGCACCGCTTCCTACGACGGGGAATCGCACTTCGGCAAGTGCCGTGTGACGCCCAGCACGGGAGCAGGCGATACCGAAGAATGTGAGCCCGGCGGCCAGGCGCAAGAGCGCGAGCCCAAGTGGTGCGAGGAAGAGGATTTGCGGAAAGAGGCTAAGCATGGCAAAAGGATAGCATGACAACTCAAAAGATCTGCGCCCTCTTCCACAACGTCCGAAGCGCCCACAATGTGGGCGCGCTCTTTCGCACTGCCGATGGGGCTGGTGTCTCAAAAATATTTTTGACCGGTATCACACCGACACCGACCGACCGCTTCGGCCGGGCCCAAAAGGAGATCGCAAAGACCGCGCTCGGTGCGGAGATGTCCGTGCCGTGGGAACATGCAAAAAACCCCGCGGGCATCATCAAAACATTACGCGCACAGAGCTGGAGTATCGTTGGGGTCGAACAAGACACTCGCGCGAAACAGTACCGTTCATTCACATTAAAAAAGCCGACACTCTTCATATTCGGAAGCGAGATACGTGGGCTCTCAAAGGCGCTCCGCGACCAATGCGACACTCTTATCGAGATTCCCATGCGCGGGAGCAAGGAATCACTCAATGTGTCCGTAGCCGCAGGGATCATTTTATTTCGCTTCAGTAATTGAGCACGCTCACGACACGTCCCTCCCCGTCGAGGAGTCGGATGACGTCGTGTTGCGCGTTCCACAATGGTTTACCTTGCGCGAGGTAGACTCGCCAAGAGTTTTGGGAGAAATTCGCATCGTCGCGGTGCGCAGATACGCACCCGTTGTATGAAAGCTTCGTCTGGATCTCGGTACGGCACGCGCCCGAGAGCGCGCTCGGAGGATTTGAGGGGAAGGTGCACGGCGGGATCTGCGCGATGTAGTCCATACAACTACTGCCGAGACGCGCGATATTTGCCGCCGTGCGTGGTATCTCGGCGGCGGCTGAAGGACACGTCTGCGGTAGGGGTGGGACGAACGGCTGGAGCGTCCCTAGGTATCCCGTACACATATTTTCTAAGAAGGAGACACCGACTGGCGAGGGGCCGGTCACGACGACGGCAATGCCCCCGCCCGAGAGAGAGATACCGCCTACGGCATTCACGCGCCCTACGATAAAAGGTGAAGCCGCTTGCGGTATGGTCGCGACCGATCCCGAAAGCGCGCTCTGCAGTTTCCAGCCAGCGATATCGATAGGCCAACCTCCCGGCGCGGCTGATATCTGAATGTACTGCGCGCTAGCGCTTTGCGCGATCGCCGCGTTCTGCGCGATCACGATCTGACCGGCGTAGGGCGACTGCGCGCCGTTCGGCACACTGGCACCGACCCCCCCGTATTCTTGGTAGAGTGGGCCGTTCACTTCGCCGCCGGCCGGTATCTGCGGTATGTCGGGCGCGAAGGGGAGGTGGAATGATGTAAGCGAAGAGGAGCTGGTGAGGAGATTGCCGAATGAAAAAGAGAATGAGCGGGCATTGCCGATCAATTTTGAAACGCCGCCACCGAGGAACCAAAAAATAATAAGAATAACGACGATCGCCACGATGAGCCATTTCAATATCGCCCTGATCATCCGGATATTATACCTGCCGTAAACGCGCCAACTCTTCCTGCGCGACCTGCGCATCGCTCCAGGGGATCTTTTTGCCGTTCTCCACACAAATGCACGGGTCGGTCCCTTTGCCGGTGATCAAAACGGCATCGGTGGGCCGGGCCCGTTCCAATGCTTCCCGTATCGCTTCGCGTCGATCCATGATGATGGTAGGCGCATGCTCCATGTCGCGTGTCATTTGTTCGATGATCGTGCGCGGGTCTTCGTCGTAGGGATCCTCATTAGTGAGAATGACATCTGCGCAGTACTCGTCGGCAATTTTTCCCATAACGGGGCGTTTCCATGTGTCGCGACCACCGCCGGTGTTACCTAAGACGCATATCAATCTGCGTTTTATCCCGAACGAACCGGTTGTCGGTTTTGTCGAACCAGCTGGGATGCTGTAGGCCTCATACAATGCTCGCAGGGAATCCGGCGTGTGCGCATAGTCGACCACGACCGTGAATTCTTGCCCGGCCTCTATTCTTTCGGCACGGCCGGGGATGCGTTCTATGCCCCCAAGCGCGCGCTGTATAGTAGTGGTCGGGATATTCAGCACTTGGCCGAGCGTAGCGGCGGCGAGCGCGTTCTTGAGGGAGAAATCACCGGGCAATCGTATCGAGATGTGAGTATCGTCGAAAACAAAATGCCCGCCGCGCGCGCTTGCCAAGTGCTCGTGCTCACTCAGCGAGAATCCTGCTTTTTTCTCTATATGGAGGCCGAGATAGCGTGCGGATCGTGGATCGTCGGCATTGGCGACCACGATCTTCGATCGTTTGCGGGAGCGTTCAAGTGCCCGACCGATCTCAAACTTCGCGTCAGCATACTGCTCGTACGAACCGTGCGATTCGATGTGCTCGGGCGCGAGGTTGGTAAAGACGAGCGCGTCGAGCGCTATGGCGCGATGCCGGTGCTGCCGCGCCCCTTCCGATGTCATCTCAAGAATAGCTGCCGTGCACCCCGCATTGACCGCACGACGCAGGAACTTCTGTATGAAAAATCTGCCGGGCATCGACATTCGCAGCACATTGGGCTTGGAATCCCCTGCGATCTTGAAGCGGATAGAATTGAGAAGTGCAGTTCTGTAACCAGCTTCTTCCAAGATCGCGTTCACCATTTCCGACACCGACGATTTGCCTTTGGTCCCGGTCACTGCGACGACGAGGAGCCGGCGAGAGGGAAATCCGTATACCAATGCGCTGAAATAGGCGAGCAGGAAATGGTACGAACCAACGAGCTGTTTCGGGACAAGTTTTTTCAGAACACTCATGATTTTCCGCCTGCCTGCGCAGGCAGGCCAAGTATCTTAAGTGCTTCGCGCAATCGCTCCCGACTCCCTTCGATATTCGCTGGCACTTTTTTCAACGCTTCGCGCCCTTCTGCGAGCGAATACCCGAGCGCACGCATTGCCGCGAGCGCCTCCTCGTCGCTTGCCAATTGTCCGGCTGCCGCCTCGGCTGCTTTACCGACCTTTTCTTTCAACTCGAACAAGATCTTCTGCGCCGTTTTCTTGCCGATGCCAGAGATGTTGGTGAGGTATGAATCCTTGCCACCCGCGATCGCATTGCGCAGTGTCTCTGCCGATGCAACATTGAGGATGGCAAGTGCCGATTTGGGCCCGACGCCCGAGACCGTCAGCAGGAGTTCAAAAAAAGTGAGGTCGCTTTCCTGTACGAATCCATACAGATCAAGGACATCTTCGCGCACGGCCAGGTAGGTCCAGAGCGTTGCTTGCTCGCCGAGTTTTAAACTGGCGAGTGTTTCTTTGGTCGCCGAGATCTTATACCCTACGCCGTTGCTCCCCACCACGCAAAATCCCACTCGCACCGCCCGTACAGTCCCTTCAACGTGTCCGATCATGAGGATGATTGTACACCCAGGCCTTTTCTTGCGCTCTTGGACTGCATCATGTACATTCTCGGGAATGGCAAATACGAGTTCAGCAAAGAAAGCACAGCGTGCATCCCTCAAGAAGCGCGTGTTCAATACCCGCCGCAAGAAGGCCATTCATGATATGGGCAAAGTCGCCCAGCGTGCCATTTTGGCCGGGGCGCTCACCGCAGCCCAGGACGCGCTTCCGGCGCTCCAAACAGCGATCGACAAAGCGGCCAAACACGGCACGATAAACAAAAACACGGCATCCCGCATGAAGTCGCGGGTAGCGAAGCGCATCGCAGGTCTCAAAAAATAAGCTTTTATTTTTGTGCAGTATTCTTGAATTAGTCCGAACGCATTTCGCCGCCTGCGGCGGCGAGGAATTCCCCCCGCGAAAATTCGGAAAGGCGGCGGAGCCGCACTGCTGATAATTTCAAGTTTTTCTTTGGAGGCAGAATTCTTTGAAAATTTAGAGTCCCTGATTCTTAGATTGGCGAGCGCGCTGAATTAGTTCGTCTCGAAGTTGTTCGCCTACTGCCATAGAAACTGCGGGCAGTCTTCCCTCTGCGCCACCACCCATTACGCCGTAACGCGATACTGTTGCGCTCGCTCCAGCAGTTTGGATGTTGAGGTCAGACAGTCCAAGAATGCGAGCCAAGATGCCACGATTGATGTCAACGTTTTGAATTCGGTCGTAAGGAACAGTGACATATTTCTTATAAATGACACCTGATTCTTTACGAAATCCATTATCAAGGAGTTCGTAGCGATAAAAGTGGTAAGTGAGTTTAGCCCAAACAAAACACAATACGAGAAATGCAGGAATGATAACCCACAACCAATTCAGAAATCCAAATGAAAACTCACTGCCGTTATTTAAGTCGTCAAAACCACCTAAAAATGCTGAACCCCAAATACTCAAAAATATTATCGGTATGAACGACCGTAAAACAAAACTAAAAAAGAAAAACCAGACTGCTTTTGGATCAAGTTGTTTCATAATTTATGAATTTAATGATTTTAATAGAAAAGCCGACCTTTCTTTAACTTATTATAACACATAATTATCTATTTATGATTAAAAGGATTAAAAAATTTTCTTCCCCCAAAATGCGAAATCGTGAATTCGTTTTTACCCCCAAAATTGAATACAAATTAGTCGCCGAGCGAAGCGAGGCGGTCATCTCAAACTTGCAATTTCCAATCTGGTGCTCTCGGTTGGAATCGAACCAACATCATAACCTCCGCAAGGTTACGTCCTATCCATTGAACGACGAGAGCCCTCCTACGCTCCGGTAGATCCCGGAGCTTCGAAGGGCAAGCAAGGGTAAATCTAACCTATGCTCGTCCGCCGAAGCTCAAAGACATTTGAGCGAAGGTGGGAACGACGAGAGCAGTACCTTTTCTCTCAAACCTAACGAAGCCAATGTATCACAGCCCCAAGAATTCGAGAATCTTATGCGCGAGGGGCTCTTTCATGTGCACTTCCTTGGTGTGCGCTTTGAGAAAGGTGCGCAGAAGGTGCGGGTCGATCTCCTCGATCGGTATGATGAGATTCGGAGAGAGGAATTTGGTCGTGTCCACTAGAAGGAGCGGGCGACCGCGGTGCTCGTCTTCCACCCAAAAAGAAATAATATGATCCCAGCGATGCAGAGCCCCATTGACGCGAATGCCACGCTCGGACACCTCAAATGACGCCAGGTCGGGCGCTGTGCGGGCGAGCAGTCCAAGCGTGAAAGCCGCGGCGATCACGAGCACGCCGAAGAGAATATCGTGCAGGATGATCGCGGTGAGTGCGACCGATACAGCAACAATGCCGAGTGCCCAGAACCAATCCGGCCCGCGCTCGACATGCTCGTGTTCGTAGGCGCTCCAGCGCAGCGCCGGTATCTCGGCCATTGCGTCATTCTATCATCAGGGGGAGACGTAGTTGTTGCATCCTTGCGTATGGCTGAGCATGCTGCCCGTTTCAAGACAGAAGAGAATGGTGTAGGTCGAACCGCTCGTATCGGTGGAGTAGTCGTACGTGTATTGCGGATCAAGAGGATCGGTGGGTATTTTTGCGATCGCTCCCGCCCCAATAAGTGCTGTTGAGACCGTATCAGCACCCGTCAGAGTTGTCGTCGCTATCGATATCGGATAGTCGCCAGCGCTTATGACGTAGATAGCGAGGGCTTTTTGGACGGCATCAATGTCTCCGACGCGCCGCGCATCCCGCGCTTTTGCGCGCGCGGAAGAGAGCGAGGCAAGAATGATCGTGGCCAAGACGCCGACGATCGCGATCACGACGAGCAGTTCGATGAGGGTGAACCCCCTTCTCTTCATACTCTGCATTGTATCCGGCTACTGTTCAGCTGCACACAGATGGTGTGCACAGCCCACAGACATGATAAAAAGGGAGCTAGGGAGGGGTGGCAGAGAGGTCTAATGCGCTGGTCTTGAAAACCAGAGTGTCGCAAGGCACCGTGAGTTCGAATCTCACCCCCTCCGTTCATGAAAAAACAGTATTGCGGTGTCGTACAAAGGGGAGAGCGTCGTGGGACCGTGCTCGGCTTCCCTACGGCGAACATTGCTTATCTCGATGACTTCATCTCGGGTATCTATGCGGCGCGAGTGAGGCTAAAAAAAGATGAGGCATCATACATGGCGGCGGTGTACGCCGACCAGAAGAGAAAACTCTTGGAAGCGCACCTGCTTGATTTTAATGATGAGCTGTACGGATGCGAGATCGACATCGTCCTTTTGAAAAAGATTCGCGATGCCGCAGTATTCGGCGACGACATTGCCCTGCGTGCGGTGATCAAAGATGACATTGCACGCGTTCGGGAGTACTTTGGGTAGATGTTTGCAGGTATTGTTGAAACTACGTCGTCGGTCGTATCCACACACATGCGCGGCAAGTGTCGGCGCGTTGAGATACAGACGCCCCAAGAATGGAAACTTGCGGTAGGGGAGAGCGTGAATATTGACGGCATCTGCTCGACCGTCGTCGCCCATGGGAGGGGCATGTTTGCCGTGGAATACATGCCGGAGACCCTCTCGAAAACGACTGCCGCCACATGGTTGCCTCGGCACGTCGTCAATCTTGAGCGCTCGTTGAAGTGGCAGGGGCGCATACATGGGCACTTTGTGGCGGGACACGTGGATGCGCGGGGAGTGATCGCTGACATCCTGAAGCAGGGTCGCTCCCGCGTGCTAAGCATCAAGATCTCACATGCATTGCGGAAATTCGTGGCACCACGCGGCTCGATCTCCATCGACGGCGCGAGTTTGACCATTGCCCGAATCGTGTCTGGTCGCATTGAAGTCGCGCTTATCCCACACACGCTTCGTGCGACCAACCTCGGCACGCTCAAACAAGGTGATGTGGTAAATATTGAGTGTGATCTCTTGACCCGATATACATTGGCTCACACAAATGGCAATGGTAGAGTGCGTCACAATGGAGCGAAGAGAGCTCAAAAAAAGAAGTAAACCAGGCGATGGGTCGCGGCTCAAGATCGGTATCGCGGTGGCGCAATTCAATGAGGACATCACCACTGGCTTGCTCAATGGTGCGCGGGAGGTTCTGCATGCGTGGAAGGTCAAGGACGGCAACGTGCATGTCGCGCACGTCTACGGAAGTTTTGAATTGCCTTTTGCGTGCCAGCGTCTCATCAAAAAACATAAGCTTGATGCGATAATCGCGCTCGGCTGTCTGGTAAGGGGTGAGACGAAGCACGACGAATACATTGCGCACGCCGTTTTTAATGCGCTCCAAGATATCGCGCTGAAAAACGATCTTCCCATTGGCCTCGGCGTTCTCACCGTGAATACGCTCGCGCAGGCCCGCTCACGCTCGCGTGCAGATGCCAATCACGGTGCGCGGGCGGCCGAAGCCGCGCTGCAATCAGTACTGTTATGACGCGCGTGATGGTCTTTGGCACATTCGACATGATCCACGCCGGGCATGAGAATCTTTTTCGCCAAGCGAGAGCAATGACCGATGAGCCATACCTCATCGTATCCGTTGCGCGCGAGGCGACGGTCCGGCGCATAAAAGGATCCGCCCCGCGCATCGACGAGCAAGCGCGGCTCGCACAACTCACCACGCACCCGCTCGTCGATGAAGCTGTTCTGGGCGACGTGGATGACGACCACTATATCGGTCATATTCTTGCGGCTCGACCTGATTTGATAGCACTCGGTTACGACCAGGAAGGCGAATTCGTCGACGGCCTTGCCGATGATCTGAAAGCGGCGGGACTGGATACGACCATCGTGCGATTGCAGGCTTTTGAGCCCGAGAAATATAAGACATCAAAGTTGCAAGGAATTGAAGTGAAAGAATAGCCCCGCCCCGGCGTATTAAAATATGCTTGATGACCCCTCAGGCATGAAGAACGCGCCGTATGGCGCGCTTCTTCTTTATAGGCAATACTAACTTCTATGAAGTACTTGGGTGTAGATTTTGGTGATAAGCGAGTAGGCACGGCCGTTTCGGATGAAGAAGGAACCATAGCATTCCCACGAAAGACCTTTGGAAACAACGGCGAGCTCATTACGATGCTCGCGAAACTCATACAAGAAGAAAAGATACAGAAGATAGTGATAGGCGATACTCACTCGCATGGCGGCGCTTCCAATCCGGTCAGTGGTGAGGCAGATGTATTCATCACTCAACTCCAGAAGGCTACTGGCCTGACCGTAGAACGCGCATTCGAAATGTGGAGTTCGATAGAGGCTTCGCGCTACGCGCCCAAAGGCAAAGAGCACGATGACGCCGCCGCCGCCGCAATAATCTTGCAGCGATATTTGGACATGCGCTCTCCATAGTGTCGTGGTACAATCGCGACATGACCTATACTTATCGCATCATAGTTGAGCCAGACGAAGGCGGATATCATGCTTTTGTCCCGGCGCTTCCCGGCTGCCACACGTGGGGTAAAACGATCGAGGAGGCGCGCGCGATGGTGCGCGATGCGATAGATGTGTACTTGCGCAGCATGATCGCCGATGGCCAAGCTATCCGCGAAGACGTAGGGATGGAACTTTTCGAGACTGTGCAAGCACCCCAAAGTGGCAAGCGGACAGCTCGACCGATCGTGCATGTCTAGAGCGCCACGAGTCAATGCGCAAAAGCTCATTCGAGCGTTGAAGAAACTTGGATTTCGAGAACATCCCGAACGAGGCACCTCGCATCTCGTCTTTTCTCACGCGGACGGCAGGCGCACACTGGTTTCGCGCCACGGATCGCGCGATATCAAAAAGGGAACACTCGCTGGCATCCTGCGCGACATCAACGTCTCCTCTGAAGAATTCCGCAAACTGTTGTAGCGGTCGCCGTCACCATCATTCTGCATCGGTTTTTTGATATGAAAGGTAATAAAAAGTAAACATACACTTAACCTACGCTATCGCGCAGGTTAAGTGTATGTCTCTATCGTTCTTCAGGCGAGGATTCTTTTACATATCCCGTTTTCTCAGACGGGCTTGGATGAGCTGTACTACCATGTCAACGGGCAGTGGTCCCACAGCCTCCATGATCAAAGAAAGTGCCTCTATATCGTCTTTTTGAACCAAAAGAGCTTGCCCTCGCCCTACGGCTTCAGTGTTAACGCTTTTCCCCTTTGTCTCTGCGCTTCGGCGGTACGCCGCGAACAATTCGTCAAACGGCACATCGAGGACTTTCGCGATTACACGAAGTTTCTGCGGGCGCGGCAGTTGGGCGTCGCTTTCCCAGGCACTAATGGCCGATTTTGCGACGGGATTCTCCATAGTCATCTTGGCCATTTCGGCCGCAAAAGATTCGTGCGACCAGCCGAGCGCTGAGCGCGCCTGGCGGATGATTTGTCCGAAAGTTCTTTCTTCGCTCACGACCTTCTCCTCTCTGTTTCTGTTACAGACCTCCAGAAATGTATCCGTAAGACTTTATTTGACAATCAATGTCGGACAAATGTTGACAATATACCGACAACGGGTAGTATGCACTCATGGATGACACATTGCTCGCATCGCTCGGGCTGCATGCTCGCGAAGCAAAAATATATCGTACGGTGGTACGCAGTGGCGAGATCGATCCAGCCTCGCTTGCGAAAGCTACCGGTATCAAGCGCACGAGCGCGTATGCAATTGCGCGCGGACTTGTTGAAAAAGGATTGCTGATGGAGGATTCCACAAAAAGGCCGCGCATATTTTCTCCTGCTTCGCCGAAAGATGTACGGCATATCGTGAGTGAAGATCGCAAACGACTGAACGTGCGCGAAGAACTATTCAAAGAACTTGCAAGCGATCTCTCGCGAGCACAGTCGCAGAAGTCATATCCGGTGCCGCAGATCCGATTTCTCGAAGAAGACAAAATCGAACGCTTCCTGTACGGCGAAACGTCCAGATGGCACAAGAGTATTGCGGGGCGTGATCTCACCTGGTGGGGATTCCAAGACCATACGTTCGTAGACCAGTATCGAAAGTGGATCAATTGGCAGTGGAAACACTCACCACAGCACTTGGAAGTGAAGTTGTTGAGCAATCAATCTGTGTCGGAGCTGCGATTGAAAGGGCAGTATCCGCAGCGCAAAATCAAATTTTGGCAGAAAGCAAATAAATTCGTCTCGACGACATGGGTAGTGGGCGACTATGTACTGATGATCAACACTCGAAATCACCCGTTTTACCTCGTCGAGATACACGATGCGACGCTGGCCAACGACCAGCGAGAGGTTTTTAAGAATCTGTGGCCATTGGTGTAGGATACGGATATGGTAGATGAAATTTCCTACGACGATTTTGCCAAGCTTGATATCAGGATCGGCACTGTGATCGCGGCGGAATTAGTTCCTGAGACCGACAAGCTCATCAAATGCACGATCGATTTTGGGTTAAAACCGTCTGCAAAGACAGACGGTTCGCCCGAACGTCCGTCTGGGTCGGATATTTTAGGGGAGAGGGACATACGCACTATCGTCTCGGGTATCGCGCAGTGGAAAACACCGGAAGAACTCGTCGGGAAGCAGTTGCCGTACATCGTGAATCTGGCACCGCGCATGCTGCGCGGAGTGGAAAGTCAGGGGATGTTGCTCGCCGCGAGTGACGCGGAAGGCGTCGCGCTGCTTTTTGCGGAACGGAGGGTCGTCAACGGCACAAAACTCCGCTGATGCGTGGTAAAATCTACACATGCGCCTGAGTGCGAACCCTTTGCATGTGAGAAATCTTTCGGCCACGATCACTCGCTGGTTTCCGACACCTGAATTTCTCATGCCCCACGCATGCGGGGTCGATATTTCTGACGCGTCCATAAAATGGATGAAGCTCTCAAGTGGTGCACCGGAGCATCGCAGAGTTGCTCTCTGGGGGGAACTCCCGCTCCCCGCAGGCATTGTCGTCGGGGGCATCGTGCACGATGTGCACGCACTTTCTCAGGCACTCTCCCAAGTCGCCAAGCATACAGGTGTCTCGGCAGCGCACGCTGCGTTGCCCGAAGAAGCCGCGTATGTCTTCAGTATCCACGTTCCAGATGATGCTCCGTACGTCCAGATTCTTTCCATGATCGAATTCGAATTCGAGGGTCGTGTACCGATCGCACCTGCGGTCGCAGTGTACGACTTCAATGTGATCCAAAAACACGACAACGGCGAAGGGCAAGAGATCGGGGTGGTGGTGTTTCCACGCGAGATTTCAGAGGCCTATGCGGCAGCGTTCGCAGGCGCAGGGATCGAACTCCTCTCTCTCGAAGTCGAAGCGGGCTCGGTCGCGCGCGCCGTATCATCGTCTGCCGCAGGCGAGCCGATCACGCTCCTCGTTGATTTCGGTCGCGCACGCACCGGATTTGCCGTCCTCAAGCGCGGCATTCCGATATTCACGTCGACCGTTGAGGTGGGAGGCAACCCTCTGATCGAAGCTGTTCAGAAGGCGCTCTCGGTGTCGCGCGAGCAGGCTGAACAATTCTCCAACAACGAAGGCCTATTGCCGACCGACAGCAAGAGATCCTCCGGTGTCGAGGCGATCATTGGTACCGCTTCGGCTCTTGCCGACGAGACCGCGCGTCATTATCAATACTGGGATACGCGCAGGAACGATAAGGGCGAACGAGTGACACCGGTCGGCAAGATCATATTGGTGGGTGGGAGCTCCAACGTACATGGACTCTTGGAATATATTTCTGGACGCGTCCAAGCCCCCGTAGAACACGGCAACATCTGGCGACACATATGCAGTTTCGAAGAGTACATTCCGCCGATCGATTCCCGCGCGTCGTTGCAATTTGCCACTGCTGCAGGGTTGGCTCTGCGCGGACTCTAATGTATGCAAAGAATTTCTCGCACTACTTTCTCCGGACTACGTTCTACGAGCTGACCTCTATGGCGAACATTCTTCCATTGGAATATCAGAAAAAAGTACGGAGCTCGACGCGCGCGCGATTCATCACCGCCGCATCGATCGTCGCGATCGCTTCCGCGTTCGTGGCATTCCTCGCACTACTGCCCAGTTACATTGCCATCCGCTATGGCATACCTGGAGAGCAAGCACCTGTCAGTGTCCCGGGTGCCACGCCCTCTGATCGCGCAGAGATAACAGAGGCCCAGCAGCTGCTAGAGCAGCTGGGATCCCTGGTTATCGCCACGACCACACCCGCACAGGCGATACTCGCAGCGCTCGCGGGCAAGCCCGTGGGCCTCTCGCTCCAGCGCATCACCTATACAGCTGGATCGCCCGGTGGATCTGGGCAAGTATTGCTCGTAGGCGTGTCGCAGAGTCCTGATCTCATAACGCAGTATCGGGATACACTCGCAAAAGACTCACATTTTCAAAGTGTCTCCGTGCCCGTCGGTGCTCTCGTCGGGACAAAAGACGGCCGCTTTACGATCACGCTCGGCGGACATTTTTGATATGAAGATAACGCCACTTATTGCATGGGTCTCAGCGGCAGGTGCGGCGTGCGTGTGGGCTGGCGTCATGATCTTCGCGTTTTCAATAGGATCGGTCGCGCAATCGGCGGTGGCACTTTCGGGAAGTGCGCAGACCGCAAGTGATCAGCAGCTCGCGGCACTCAAAATGCATACCCTTGCGCAAGCGATCGCTCCTGCCCGTACAGAACTCAACATCATTCTGCAGACCGATCCACTCACGCTTGCGGACCTGATCACCCAGGTCGGGCCCGACGCTGGTGTCGCCCTGCGCGTGAGCGACGCGTCGCCTGAGACATTGCCCGTCTCCTCGGTGACGACCGCCCCTTCATCTGCAGGGGTACACAAGCTGACAGCGCTTAATTTTGTCGTCGAGGCCGACGGTGGTTTTGCCGGGCTCATTCGTGCAGCGACGCTCCTCGAGACACTCCCCGTACCCTCTACCATCCGGCAGCTCGATCTTGTCCGCACGGAGGCACAGGGAAGTACGCGCTCTCCCTGGCAGATGGATGTGCGTGTACAGGTACTCACCACGTCACAGATATCATCATGAAACTGAACATCACAGCATGGCAACGTTTACGAGATGCCGCACGTGCCCCGCATGAGCCAGAGAATATGCGCATCATCGCCGACGTTTCGTGGGCGACTCTCGTCGTATGTGCAGTTGCGATCGCGATCGTTTTCGTGTTGTACGGTATCTCGCGATTTCGACTGTCCTCCCAGGTCATCGGCGCCGCAAGTGCACCGGGTGCACCGATGCATGCCCCGCTCGATCGCGCAAAACTTGAGGGAATCGTCGAAGGCTTCAACGCACGCGCGGAGCACTACAACCAACTCGAAGCGGAGTCGCTTGTAGTGCCGGACCCGTCCCAATAGCGTTGCCGCTCTGTGGTGATTCGCGTAGGATGGGGGAGTTCATGTGCCCTCGTAGCTCAATGGATCGAGCAGGACTCTTCTAAGGTCTTGATGGGGGTTCGATTCCCTCCGAGGGCATATGCGCGCTTAGCTCAGTTGGTAGAGCAACCCCTTTACACGGGGAAGGTCGCAAGTTCGAGTCTTGCAGCGCGCATAATTTGGTGTTTTCAGTTCTGAATGGTAGAGTGCCGCGACATATGGCGATCATCATTTCACCCGTAGATATAGCAAAGCGCAAAGCGCTCGACATCCGCCCCGGAGACACGGTGCGTGTGTCGCAGAAGATCATCGAAAAGGGTAAGCTGCGTTTGCAGGCCTTTGAGGGCTTGGTGCTTGCGCGTAAGCACGGCACGGAAGCCGGGGGCACTTTCACGGTGCGCCGCGTCTCCTCCGGTGTGGGCGTCGAGAAGATCTTCCCGCTGTATTCCCCTATGATCGAAAAGATCGAGATCGTGAAGAGGGCCCGCGTGCGCCGCGCCAAGCTCTACTACATCCGTGAGAAAGTGGCGCGCGAAGCGCGCCGCCAGCTCCGTCGCACGCGCATGATGGGCCTGACCCCGCAGGCAGGCGGCAGTGTCGCTGCGGAAGATACACTCGAGGCGCCTGTGGAAGAAGAAATTCGCGCAGAGAGCGAACCGGTGACAGTGGAAGTTGGAGCAGAATCAAAAGCGGAGTAGAATTTATTTCGTTGCCCAGGTGTTGAAATTGGTAGACATTACACCTTGAGGTGGTGTAGCCCGTAAGGGCGTGCAGGTTCGAGTCCTGTCCTGGGCAAAAAAGAAGAGGAGCTATGCGAGCCCCTCCAGTTTGATGTGGCCGTCCTCACCGATCGGCAGGTCTTCGATGTTATCCCCGTCCTTCCACGTGCGTAGTGGTGAAAATGGCGTGTTGAAGTAGCCTTCTCCGCCGCGGTCTAGTGCTTCCTCTTCGACGTGCGAAGGGTTGAGGCGGTTGAGTGCTTGCCGCTTCCTCCAGAAGGCGCGCACCTCGTAGAAATACAGAGCCTGTCGTAAGTTCCACTCCGGCTCGTTGCCGCTCGGGGTCAAGATGTTCCTGTGGAGCCAGTTGCGGCGATACCAAAGATGCTCGATGTCGAGGATCTGCGTTTCGCCGCCGAGCTGATGGAGCTTGTAACGGCGTCCTTCCGTCAGGACTTCCATCATGATTCTCCCGACCCCTGTCCTGTCCGCACTATATGCCAAGCGTCAAAAACTCCAAACGAACCGAGGTTTGCTATTATTGCCCCATGGCCTTCTACACAGGCAAGGGGGATAGCGGCACGACTAAATTGTTTGATACGCCGAGCGGTCAGCGGGTGACGAAAACGTCGCCGATATTTGAAACGCTCGGCATGCTCGACGAATTGAATTCGATCACCGGCTGGTGCAAAGCCGGATGCCCCGATGATTTTGAGGCTGAGGGTCGGCCAGGAAAAACAATTTTGCGCGACGTGCAGGATCATCTCTTTACTATCCAGGCAGAGGTAGCCGGTGCTCAGAAAAATGTTCCACAGCAATCGCTCGAGCGGCTCGGCGAGTTGATCAAAGCGATCGAAGTGTCGCTCCCGCCCGTAACCACCTTTCTCGTCCCCGGCGGTACGGATTTTTCCGCGCGCCTCGACATCGCGCGCGCGGTCTCACGCCGAGTGGAGCGCCGACTTGTCGGATTGCACGAAAGCGGGGAGCGTGCCGTCTCCGCGTCGAGTCGTGCGTATGCGAACCGTCTTTCTTCGCTCTTTTACGCGCTCACGCGCCTTGCAAATAATGACGCTGGCGTCGAAGAGACCCCGCCCCACTACCAAGAGTAGTACTATGCGCCGGTACATTCCAAAAAGCGTTGAAGAGCTTGCACAGTGGTACATGCGCTATATCTCCCCGCTATCGCTTGTCGCGGGCTTTATCGTAGACACCCTCTTTCTGACACGCCGCGTTGATCTCTTTCTCACGAATGCGCTCCTCTCTTCCTATCTCGTTATTGCTGCGCTCGGCATTTTCGTTATCAATCTCATACAGCACGGGATCCTGCGCCAGCGCTTTTATCTCAAGATACTACCGCTTCTGCCTGTCGTCGCCCAATTCGCTTTCGGCGGGCTTTTTTCCGCATATCTATCACTCTATTCGCGCAGCGCAGCGGTGTCGGTGAGCTGGATATTTATCGTTGTGCTGGTCATCCTGATGGTCGCCAACGAACGGTTCGCTCACTTTTATTCGCGATTCCTCGTGCAGATCTCTCTCTACTTCACGGTACTGTTCTCGTTCCTCATCTTTTTCCTCCCCGTCGTGCTCCACCGTATCGGTCCGTGGATGTTCATTGCAAGCGGAGTGCTCGCGCTCGCGACCATGGCTGGCTTTCTGGCGCTTCTCTTCAGGGTCATACCGCAGATGTGCGAGCGCCGTACGCCTGCGGCGGTCGCGATCGGTATGATCTTCGTCATATTCAATCTTCTGTATTTCACCAACGCAATCCCTCCGCTTCCGCTGGCGCTGAAGGGCGCGCAGATCTATCACTCGGTGATGCGCAACGCGGACGGCGGCTATACCCTGAGGGGAGAGCCGCTCGCGTGGCATCAGAAGTATCTCAATTATGCACCGATCTTCCACCGTACGCCGGGCGCGGCGGTCTATGCGCTGAGCTCCATATTTGCACCGAGTGGGCTTTCGACCGAGATTCTCCATGAGTGGCAATTCTACGATCCGGTCCAACGGCGTTGGAACACGACCAACACGGTCTCGTTCCCGATACGGGGTGGTCGCGATGGTGGCTTCCGCGGCTATTCAGAAAAGATCGACCCTGTTGCCGGAGCGTGGCGCGTCAATGTGATCACGCAATATGGCCAACTGATCGGCAGGATCTCATTTACGGTCGTCGGGGCGACGAGTACGCCACCGCTGGTCGAATCCACTGACCTTCCTTGACGCTTCACACAGGAGCGCGACAATGAGGGGAAGTGAGGGTCGATGCATTAGCAAGTGCGCATAATAAAAAATAAAACTATGGTACAAAAAATGGCTTGGGTGTTTGGTGTCGTCTTTTTGGCGGTTGGCGTTCTGGGCTTCGTTCCCGGCATTACATCCGGCGGTATGCTGCTGGGGATATTCGAGGTTGATGCCCTGCACAATGTGATACACCTGCTCTCCGGCGTCGCGGCGATCGCGGCAGCATCGGGCACGGGGGCGTATGCTCGCCTCTACTTCAAAGTGTTTGGTGTCGTCTATGCGCTGGTCACCGTCCTTGGTTTCTCCATGGCAGGCAATGTGCTCGGTCTCATTATGGTCAACATGGCCGACAATCTGCTCCATGTGGTGATAGCGGCAGTTGCGCTTTATATCGGCTTTGGCATGAAAGAGTCGGTGATGGGTGTGGCCACAAGCTCGAACATGCAATCAAGCTCGGCGATGTGATATTTCGGTTTTGTTTGCTGGGCAGCCGCCGCGTCCTACGCGGCGGCTGCGTTCGCTTCGGCGTGGGGAATTTGCTATAACTGCACAGTTGGCATGGCGATCGTGGTGTAATGGTTAACACTGGAGCTTGTGGAGCTCTCGATCAGGGTTCAATTCCCTGCGATCGCCCAAGGAGAAGAGTCTTCTCTATTTTGCACAATGGATATCACACTCGTCATCCCCGCATACAACGAAGAGAAATGCATCGGCGCGTGCTTGGATGCGGCACAGGCGGCGGGAAAGGGAAGATTCAAAGAGATCGTCGTCGTGGACAATGCATCAACAGACGCAACCGCTGTGGTCGCGTCGCGCTATGGTGGCGTACGCGTCGTACAAGAGGGGCATAAAGGCCTCACGCATGCACGCCAGACCGGATTTGGATCGACTTCAGGCGAACTCGTTGCTTTCATTGATGCTGATACGCGCATCTCGAAGCGCTGGCTCGATGTTGCAGAGCGTATTTTCTCCGAGCGAAGTGATGTCGTGTCTCTCAGCGGCCCTCGCCGCTACTTCGGCACGGCACTCTGGCGGCGATGGATACTGAACGCCATGTGGGGTATGGCGCCCGTCACCTATCGCGCGGTCGGCTGCATGCTCCTGGGTGGCAACTTCATCGTGCGACGCAGTGCGATCGAAAAGATAGGTGGCTTCGACCGTACCATTGAATTCTACGGTGAGGACACCGATCTGGCGCGCCGCTTGAGTGCGGTGGGCAAGACCCTCTTTCGTATGGATTTCGTGGTGCACGCGTCGGCCCGCCGATTCGAGAAGGAGGGGATATTCATGCCCAATCTGGTCTACGCGCTCAACTATCTCTGGCCGATCATTTTCCACCGACCCTTCACGCGCGAGTACCGCGATGTACGATGATCATATGAATGCACGTAGGAAAGCGCACGCCGCGACGGTATTTTTCGGGTTTCTTGCCGCAGGAGTCATTGCGTATCGTGCGCCGTATACACCTCTGTTCCTGCCCGACAGTATGTTCGTGGCAATGCTCCTGGCTCACACGTACCTCTCCGTCGATCTCTTTGCCCGCATCCAAACGGATGAGTGGGCACAGTGGGGCATTGACGCACTCTTGCTTGCAAGCTACGCGTGGCTGGTACTGAGTATCGGTACTACGGTCGCGTTCTTTTTCGCGAACTTGGCGCTCTTCATCGTGGCCCCGATAAAGTACGCACATTTGATCGAGCGTATCCCGCATCACAAACTCTTGCGCCGCAAAATCCTCGTCGACCTCTCCGGCACTGCGCTCGCTGCCAGCATGCTCGGTATCGCGCTCCTTGGCTACCCGACGATCGCTGCATGGACACTCACGATCCTCTTCGCGCTGGCAAGTGTGCGGTACCTCGTCACGCATCCGTTGTATCGATTATAAAAATATAGAAAGAGCCGAGCGTCGCCGCCCGGCTCTCTTCGCGCAGGGCGTGCGCGGTCCCTAGATCGTCCCGACGATCAGAAGCCAGAAACCCCCGCAGATGAGGGCTGCACTGCACCAGATCAAGGCGATTGTTTCAAATGGATTCAGCCGCCGCTTAATGTCCTTGGGTCGCCAGACAGGAAACCAAAAGCTCCTCAGTGGCCAGTGCGTGCCCATGATCAAGTGGTTGACCATGATGGCAGCAATGCCAAAGAACGTGGGGATCGGTATTTCATGGAACCAGAGCCCACTGACGAGGATCATCAACACGCCGCCAAGCTCGAAGCCCATGTGCTGAATATGGATGATGCCCACGAGGTTCGGCAAGCCGTTCGCAGACCAAGCGTCTGGTGAAGCAGCTTTGCGTGACCAGGATGTTTGTAGCTTGTAGCCGATGATGTTGGCAGCCAAGAGACACAAGACGATCCAACTGCCGCGACCTTGCCAGAGCGGCCACAGTTTTGCGGTTGCCCACGCGAGGATCGGATGGACGACCAGTAACAGGTGCCAGAAGCCGAAATGGGCGACCCAGTTGAGGCCGTGTGGAACACCTTTGCGTGTCATCTGTGCCGGCGTCGCCATCTGGTTCTTATGTGCCAACCACAGACCGGCAAACCAGAAACTGGTCAAGATAGTGAGCGCGAACCAGAATATGGGATCGAGCCAAAATGGGATCGTGGACATTCGGCCCTCCGTGCCGAGTTGGGGCGGGGAATTTGCCTAAATAGAATTATACCTTGATATTTTTCTCAGTCAACGATCAGAGCTCCATAGATCTCGAGAAATTGTTTCGCAATCGTTCCCGGGGTGTATGGCACAACACTTCTTCGACCGGCATCACCGAGATTTTTTGCGAGCAGTGGATCTTCAAGAATTGTCATCAATCGATCGGCGAAGATCTTCGTTTCGGTCGGGGGCACGACGTAGCCACTCACGTCGTCCCACACGTATTCGGGTAATCCGCCCGCACGCGCCACCACCGTGGGCAGCCCACACGCCATTGCTTGGAGGAGCGTCATTGATTGGCTCTCAGAGGTGCTCGTGATAAGTACGACATCGCACGCGTTGATCGCCTCCACCAAGGCCTCGCCACGCAGGATCCCGAGGAATCGTATGCGATCTGAGAATGTTTCTTTGCGCACACGTTGTTCAAGTGTGTCACGGAGCGGGCCATCGCCGATGAATATCAATTCCACATCGGAATGCGTGGCTACCTGCGAGAAGACCTTGAGCGCGAAATCGAGGTTTTTTTCCTTGGCGATCCTGCCGAATATCAAGATAGCGTGCCCATCGATACCACGTTTTTTCTTTAATTCACTTTTGTTGGTGAGTGGACGGAACGCACGCACAATGGGATTCGAAATAATGCGCGCGGGTTTTTTCATGCCATAGATCCGCAGCTCTTCGAGCATGCGCTCGCTCGGCGTCGTCACGAGATCGCACCGACCATAGAACCACGCTGCATATTTCCGCGCGAGGTAGGGAAAGGGCCAGAAGTTGAGGTCGTACAAATAATCGGCGGGGAACGTGTGATCGGTACCGATGAGGGGCACATGCAAACAACGGGCGGCGTACCAAGCGAAGAGACCCACGCCGCCGAAAAGGTGGGTGTGTACGATGTCGGGCCTGAAGGCGCGCATGTCAGTCATCGCGCCCAGCGGGATCGAAATGAATGCGCCGCCCCTTGATCCGGGTACGGCCCAAGCAGGGAAGCGAACAACGTTTTCCTCTGGCACTGAGCCAGGCATACCAGGTGCGTAGATACGAACGGCATGTCCCTGCAAGCGCAACTCTATGGCGAGCGTCTCCACCGAATCTACCAATCCGGAGAGCATCGGCAGATACTGATCAGTACAGATGGCGATGCGCATTCTAGTTTTTGTGCTTTTCCTCTTCGCGTTCTCGGTCCAGCTCTTTGCGCATGAAGCGGGTGAATATGTACCAGCCGATGCCCACGACGCTTGCTCCCAATATCAGGTATTGGAGGTATGTAAACACATTCGAGACTGTATCGAGCGCAGTACCGAAAAAGTAGCCGAGTACAAAGAGCCCACCATATTGCGCAGCGGCGACCAGAGCGCCATAGAAGAAAAATCGCCGGAACGGCGTCTTCACCAACCCACCGACGACGAGGAATGCAGCCGACACCCCATAGGAGAGCTTGCTAATGAACATCGTACGGAATCCATGTCGTTCCCACATCCGCTCTACCTCCTCGAGGTGGCGGCTCTTCACACCGATCTTAGCGAGTATGCGCCGCGCAAAGCGCGTCTCACCGCCAAAGCGACCCACGCCGTACATGATCGTATCGAGTACGATGTCGCGCGCCAAGAGTATAGAGAACATGATGATAGGGTTGAAATAGCCGAGAAAAGAGAGTGTACCGGCGACAAATGCGATGATGGGTCCCTCCACGAATGAAAGCGGCACGATGATCCAATAGCGATACTCGATGAGGAGCTGCGTCATGCTGTCGGGGCTCATGGGGGTTAGTATACTTTAGCGTACGATGACGTACGTGTCGTAGTACAATAGTACGATGGATGAGGAGTTTAAGACCCGTATCGACGCGCTTGAGCAGAAGATCGATGCCACGTTCAGATCCGCAGAGAAAACCCGGAAATATTTTCTCGCCGTCATCGTCATATCTGCTATCGCATTCGTGTTGCCCTTGCTCGGGATCATCTTTGTGATGCCATCGTTTATGGGTACCTATACACAGCTGGGAGAATTATTACAATGATATACTACTAAGTAAGATATGGATGACCAGACCGCAGACAAGTTGATCGCAGCGACACACCGGGTACGTACCATGGCCGCGTTCGCACTCACCATGCTTGCGGTGTTCCTCGTATGTGCGAGCATCGCAGAGTTAAAGGGCCTGCGCTACATTGGCTCGGGGATCAATCCTACCAATACCATCACCGTGACGGGTGATGGAGAGATGTTCGCTGTCCCTGATATTGCTGAATTCAGCGTTACGGTGCAGGAAACAGCAAAAGACGTCAAGACCGCGCAGACCGCAGCCACCGCCAAAGGCAATGCCATCATTGACTACCTCAAGGGTGCCGGAGTCGAGAAGAAAGACATCCAGACGACCGACTATAGCGTTGCCCCGCAGTATGAATGGTCGCAAACGGCCTGCCCCGCAGGTAGCTACTGCCCAGGTGGCAAGCAGATCCTCATTGGCTATGAGGTCTCGCAAACCGTCTCCGTGAAGGTGCGCGACACCGCGAAAGCGGGGGACATCCTCGCGGGCGTGGGAAGCAAGGGCGCGTCAAATGTCTCCGGCCTCAATTTCACGGTCGACGACCAAAAGCTCGTCGAGGCGCAGGCGCGTGACAAGGCGATCGCTGATGCAAAAGCAAAAGCTGCCGTATTGGCCAAGTCCCTTGGGGTCTCACTGACGCGCATCGTCATGTTCAATGAAAACAGCGGGGGACCGATCTACTATGCCAAAGGTATGGGTGGTGTGGCTGCAATGGATTCCGTGGCGGCACCTGCGCCACAGATCGAAGTGGGGCAGAACAAGGTCACATCCAGCGTGACGATCACGTACGAGATCCAGTAGCCTTAGAGCAGCGTAGAAAAGCGCCACTATGCATGTGGAGTCCGCCCTGTATACTTTCAATCAATGGGGTATCTCATTGCGGTCGGTGTGGCGGGACTGGTATGGCTTGCATTTTTTGTATTCCGCAAAGATGTTCGATCGAAGATGCTTTGGTGTGGGGCATATTGCGCGGTAGTTTTAAGTGTCGGATTTCTTATCCTTCGTATCCTCTTTCTTCATGTACCGGTGTCAGAGATGATCGTCCCCGGCTACTGGGACCCAGATACACTCTTTGATATCGCGCGTATAACCGGCGGCTGGTCGATAGAAGACACGTTCTATATGTTCTTTACCGGCGGCATTGCTGCGGTGTTGTACGATGTTGTACGCAATAAGAAAGTCCTTCCCGTCACCGGCTCCTTATTTCGTCGTCGTAAAATGGCCACACGCATTCCTGCGGTCGGCGTCTTCGCGATGGCGCTCCTGCTCCCCGTCAATTTCATTTGGGAACTGATAGCGTTCTGCGCCATCGGTGCGATCGTTATCTGGTATGCACGCCCTGATCTGCTTACGCGTTCACTCGTGGGCGGCGCATCGTACGCTTTCCTGTATTACACCGTCTTCTCATTCCTGCTCTTTTTTTCCCCTACCTACGTGACGACGCATTACAATATCCCGAACCTCAGCGGCGTCTTTCTCGGCCCTCTTCCCCTTGAAGAGATTCTCTTCGCTTTTGTTTTTGGCTTGATGTGGGCGTCGCTCTATGAGTACGCCAAGGATATCCGACCCGGATCTAGGTCCCCATGCGGCGCTCGCGTCCTGCATACTCAGCCAATACCTGGTCCAGTAGCGCCTCGCTAAAATCCGGCCAATACGGATCGATGAAAAAAAGTTCGCTGTAGGCGGCCTGCCAGAGAAGAAAATTCGAGAGCCGTTTTTCACCGCCCGGGCGGATGATGAGGTCAGGGTCGGGCATATCGGCAGTCCAAAAGTGTTTGCGCAGGGATCCTTCAGTGATCGTCTGGCCGGTTGCCGCGAGATATTGTGCAGCTGCGGTGATTTCTTGGCGGCTGCCGTATGAAATGCACACCCATGCAGTGAGCCCGTCATTTTGTGCACTTCCTTCTTCGGTGCGTGCCATGGCTTCGCGAAGTTTTTGTGGCAGCATATCGAGCTTACCGATGAAGCGAATGCGGATATTTTCTTCGCCCAGTTTCCTCAGTGGCTGCTGCGCGACCTCGTACAGGAGATCCATGAGATACGAAACTTCCTCTGCTTTCCGGTTCCAATTCTCTGTAGAAAATGCATAGACGGCGAGGTGTTTGATACCGCGATCACGCACCCAGCGCGTACATTCGACGAATCGCTCGTATCCGCGGCGATGACCTTCGAGCTCGGGTAAGCCACTCACTCTGGCCCACCGCCTGTTGCCGTCGAGGATAACGCCGATGCATCCAGGCGGCTTTTTCGTTTCGTTCATAGGATATTCCCGATGGTAGCAGGTGCGGTATCTTTGCGCCAAAGATCGCGGTACAGTGAGAGGGTGGAATTCGCACATGAAGCGGCCGTGAACGAAGCCGTCACTATCCAGAAATTTCCCGGGTATATTCTCGCGCTCACGGGGCCCTCAGGGGTCGGTAAATCGACCATCAGCAGGATGCTCACGCAAGTGTGCCCCGAGTACACAGCGAATGTGCCTATCCTCACGACGCGCCAGGCGAAGCCCGGAGACGACGGGGAATATATCTACACGACACAGCAAGAATTTGAAATCATGAGACGAATGGGGTCTATCGTCGCCGCGACCCGGATCCCGTCGTCAGGCGAGAATCGTCAATATGGATACCGAGCTTCAGACATTGAAGCCGTCTGGAAGAAGGGCAAAGTGCCGATCGTCATCACCGAACGGGACCTTCTCCTTGATCTCGCTCGTACCTTTGGCCGCCGCTCCATCCTTTCTTTCGGGCTCCTGCCGCCGGGGCAGAGCAGGCGCGCTAAATTAAGTCAGATACTTCATCGTCTGCGTAGTCGTGGACGCGAGAGTGAGGAGCATATACGTGATCGGCTCAAGAATGCTGAGCGCGATCTCGCGTTGTTCACCGAACGAAAGGATCTCTTTGATCACATTGTAGTCAATGATGACCTGCCGTCTCTGCTCTCGTCCATGAAAAAGAAATTACCGGCACTGGTAGGAGCTTAAGCTCGTGAAGTGGCGCACCCGCGTCTCTGGGAGTTGTTCGCGGAGCGCGAACAATACCTCGTATAAAGAAATCAGCGAGCGTGTAAGTACACGCCCGCCAGTTACGCTTGAGAAGCTCACTTGAAGAGGAATCTGTCCAACTGCTCCGCCTGTTGCCGGATGACAGGGCAGCAGTGGAGCAGCATGTAATCCACGACCATATCCCGTGCGCCGGGCCTCAACCAAGACGAAAGCACTTCCTCGGGCCTGTCCCACCGGTAGTTGCCAACTTCCGGATTATCGTTGTTCGGCACAGGAAGCACAAAAGAATCCGTATTCGTGAAATACAGGTTGGCACGCTGTCCGGGAACGACTTCGTATACATCGATGAATGTCCCAGGCAATGGCGGGATCGGAATGCCGGGCAGCTCCTCCTGCGGCATAAACATCCGTCGGAGCACGTCCGGATCGGTCTCTCCCAGATGGACCGTTTCCATGGGTACCGTGCGCATGCCACGTTCCTTCTGGAGCAGCGGCTTGTCGAAGAACTCCTCGACCGTCAAGATGTTTCGCTCGGGATTCACGATAATGAGCGCGACGCCCTGTACTACCACCATGACAAACTCCCCTTGTTCGTACGGAGTTGCGGGACGGCTTCGATAGAAGCCTTTGAAATAGCCAGATTGCATCATAGTCTCTCGCGAGCGCACGTCAATGCGAGACGCTTCCTGGTCGTTATCACCAGGCTTGCGCCTACGCCATCTCTCTGGTACATTGCCTCTAACCGCCGCGAGGCGGTTTTAAAATGCAACGGTATTCCAGAGAATTTACTCAGACCTAATCCCTAAAACCTAACACCCAATCTATCTATATGGCATCAGGATTCGGACAATATTTACGCGACACACGGATGGAACTTCGGCACGTGGCATGGCCCACCCGCACGCAGACGATCGTCTATGCGGTGCTGGTCGCTGCGCTCTCTGTCGGTATAGCGCTCTACCTCGGCCTCTTCGACTTCCTTTTCACGAGCGGTCTTACGAGGATGGTCGAAGTGTTGCCGCAAGGCACTCCGCAGGTAAGCATCGTCGCATCAAGCACCAGTCCCATCACCATCACCCAGACCCCCGCGACGTCGACCCCTAACCAATAATCTATGGCCCGACAAACCTATGGCTCAGAGCGCGCATGGTATGCGATCCATACGTATTCTGGATATGAGGATGCGGTGGCGCGCAATTTGAAACAGCGCATCGAGGCATTCGGCATGCAGAACAACATATTCAACGTCATCGTCCCGACCGAAAAGAAAATTCGCATCAAGAACGGTCGCAAGACGGAAGTGCGCGAGAAATTGTTCCAGGGCTATGTATTTGTCGAGATGATCGCGACCGATGAAGCATGGAGCGTGGTGCGCAATACGCCGCAGGTAACCGGATTTGTTGGCACTGCCAATCAGGCGGTCCCGCTTGAGCCGGAAGAGGTGGAGAAGATCCTCAAGCGCACCTCGAGCGACACGGTGCGCCACGCGATCGATCTTGCCCCAGGAGACGCCGTGGTCATAATCGACGGCCCGTTCAAAGACCTGGAGGGCAAAGTGGGGGAGATTGACGAAGATCGCGGAAAGGTTAAGGTATTGGTTCCAATGTTCGGCCGCGAGACCCCGGTAGAATTGGAAGCCGATCAGGTACAGCGTGTATAGTATTTCCTAATCCCTAACACCTATTCCTATGGCAAAAAAACAAGTCGTCAAAGTCATCAAACTGCAGATCGAAGCGGGCAAGGCCACACCCGCGCCGCCGGTCGGTACTGCGCTGGGGCCTGCGGGCGTCAACATCGGCGAGTTCGTGAAGCAGTTCAACGATCAGACCCGGCCGATGATGGGCACGATCGTGCCGGTCCTCATGAATGTCTATAACGATCGCTCTTTCGATTTCGTCGTCAAGAAGCCGCCAGCATCGCGCCTCATCTTGAAAGCAATCGGGGTTGAGAAGGGCTCGGGTAAACCGCAAGCAACGAAAGTGGGTAAACTTTCCCAAAAGCAACTCACAGATATCGCCACGGAGAAAATGGAGGACCTCAATGCGGGTGACCTGGAGCACGCGAAGAACACTATTGCCGGCACTGCTCGCTCCATGGGCGTGGATGTTGAACGATAAGCTCCTGAATTCGTTGGTACAATCAGCGTCATGGATATGAGGCGCGAGATACAAGACGCACTTGCACAGGCGAGTGCTTCGGTAGGGATTGAAATAGAGCCCCAGGACGTGCCACTTGAGCACACCAACGACTTTGCGCACGGCGACTATGCGAGCGGCATTGCGCTTGCGCGAGCAAAACAAGCGGGAACAGCCCCGCGAACGTTGGCTGAGAAACTCGTAGCCGCCTTGCATGTAGGATATCCGACCCGTCCGAACGGTTCATCCGGGCGGATGTCTTCCATCTCAAAAATTGAGATCGCGGGACCGGGGTTCATCAATTTTCATCTCGCACCCACCGTGTTCGCGGATACACTCACGCGAGCTCGGAGCGACGCGCGCTGGGGTTCGGGCATGAGTCTGAAGGACAAAAAAATAATGGTCGAATACACCGACCCGAATCCTTTTAAAGAATTCCACATCGGCCACCTCATGAGCAATGCGATAGGGGAGAGTATCGCGCGGCTTTTGGAATGCTCCGGTGCTACCGTGTATCGCGCGAACTATCAGGGTGATGTGGGTCCGCATGTGGCCAAGGCCATCTGGGGCATTCAGAAACTCGGAGTCGACGCACGGGGCTCTTCAGCGTTGGGCAGAGCATATACAGAGGGTGCGCAGGCCTACGAGAACGATCCGAAAGCGAAGGGAGAGATCGATACAATCAATGTGAAGGTGTACGACAAGAGCGATGTGGCGATAAATGACATCTATGCGGCAGGCCGCAGAGCCTCACTCGCGCACTTTGAAGACCTCTACAAGATCCTCGACACAAAATTCGACCACTACTTTTTCGAGAGCGAGACGGCACCACTCGGTCTCGCGCTGGTGAACGCACACCCGGAAGTATTCGAGAAAAGCGATGGCGCGATCGTGTACAAAGGCGAGAGCGAAGGGTTGCACACACGCGTGTTCATTACCTCAAAAGGCTTGCCCACGTACGAGACAAAAGACCTGGGGCTCGCCGAGTTGAAAGCGGAAACGTGGAATTTCGATCAGTCGATCAGCATCACGGCCCACGAGCAGGCGGATTATTTTGCCGTCGTTCTCGCGGCCATGCGCAAGGTCTTGCCCAATATTGCACCGAAGATCACGCACATCTCGCACGGCATGATGCGGCTTGCCCGGACGGCTACGGTGGACGGGTTTGCCGAAGGGAAAATGTCTAGCCGCACCGGCAATGTCATCACCGGTGAGTCGCTCCTGAACGATATCGCCGACGCGGCCCGCGTGCGTGCACTCGAGAGCAGGGCCGAGAATGCAGACGTGCTGGCACGAGAGATAGCCGTCGGCGCCATCAAATATCAAATATTACGGCAGGCATCGGGTAAAGACATTATCTTCGATCGCGAGCGAGCGCTCTCGCTCGACGGTGATTCAGGGCCGTACCTCCAGTATGCACACGCCCGCACGCATCAGGTCGTTGCAAAAGCACGCGCAGAGGGCATCACTCCCGCGTTAGATGCAAACGCCTTTTCGACCGACCTGCCTGCGCAGGCAGGGCTCGTCCGTCTACTGCACCGCTTTCCCGAGGTGGCAGCGCGAGCCGCCCAGATGCGTGAGCCGCACCTCGTCTCGAATTTCCTCATCGCTTTTGCCGCAGCCTTCAATAGCTGGTATGCGCAGGTACACATCCTCGATGGTTCATCAGAGGCACCGCACAAAGTCGCCATCGCCGATGCTGCGCGCGTCACTCTCAAGCAGGGCCTCTCCCTCCTCGGCATCCCCGCGCCCGAGAAGATGTAGCCATACACTTAAAGTTCGCGACCGCGTACACTAAGTGTAGGCCGCAGCTGTAAACACTTGACGAGCTTGAATGTCCAAACATCCCGTACAATGCCTGCATGCAGGGCCATGAACCCGTTTCTGATGCTGGGCTTCTTTTTGGTTCTCTCTTCATTGCGGTAGCGATCTTTGGTATCGGTATTCTGGGCGGTCAGCAGGGGCCCGAACAGATGGTACGGGTCACGCCATCTTCGATGACTGCAGCAACTACACTATCCTCCGCCGATCAGAAATGTTTGGAAAAAATTCCCAATCAATCCGGATACAGTGGAGAAGAATACGCATGCAAAGATGGGTGCACGTACTACGTTTCCATGCATCTCGGTGGTGGGGTGGATGTCAAGCCCGTCTCATCTCCCGCAACAAAGCCTGGGAAGGTCTTCTTTTCAGACATCTTCAACGGAGACCACACCGGCACGTGTACCGAAAAAGGTCTCGCTGGCTCTCTCGGGAATATGAGCAACGGTTTTCGCTCCAGTCAGTATCAAAATACCCAGGCGTTCAACGTGGTGAGCGGTCAGATCGCCGGTGAACCCGCTGCCGATTGGTTGAATTCGAAGTATGGACCTACCACACCGGGGAGCGGGACGGATTACAATGCGCCGATAGAAAGAACAACTCTCTCGGGATCGCAGCCGCCAAGCTCACCGTGTGGCGCCCTCACCAACCCCGATTGGGCGTGTGATCCGAGAGATGGTTTGTACAGTAAGTCCAACATGCTCAATCCGGCGTACGCTCCCGCGCCCGATGAGCCTATCGATGATCTGAAAGGTGAGCTTGATTCAGAAGGAAAGGTGCTCGAAGAGCGATCCAATGCACGTGCCAGTCCAATGAGATCCCCATCGCCTGCGCCTGGTGCCGGAGTTATTTCTCCAGATTCAACCACTCAAGAAGATCTCAGCGATATAGCGGCACTGGAGCAAACACAACCGGAATATTATAAGGCACTCACTCAATACCGAGCATCGATGGGGCTTCCGAATCCGACTCCTGCCGCACCCTCTTCTGCGCAGGTACCGCTTCCATCGGAAGTCGTCTCGGGCAGTACGCCGTTTTCTGAAGCGAAACAATTATTCGCAAAAGGCGGTAGCGCGGTCTCAAGTTGGTGGAGCCAATTCAGCAGTCCGAACACGGGGCAGGTAGCCGAGGGCGTCTCTCCGGTGCCTAAGAGTTGGACTGGTTATGAGGATTGTCGGACTGAGGCATTGGCCCTTCGTATGAATGAAAACATCAACTCGCTCTGCATGTAACCTTGAATTGAAGTATTTACGTACAATTCGCTGCTTTTTCTTCCCTCTGCTACGATACGCTGCATGAGTGATGCGGCTAGGCGGGAAGAGGAGATATTCGAATTCTGGGAATCAAATAGAATTTTTGAGAAGTCTCTTTCGAAGGACGCTCAAAATGGCGAGTATGTTTTTTACGACGGCCCACCGTTTGCCACCGGCACGCCCCACTATGGCCATATCGTTGCCAGCGTCATCAAAGACGCGGTGCCGCGCTATTGGACTATGCGTGGCTACCGCGTGCCCCGGCAGTGGGGATGGGACTGTCATGGATTGCCGATAGAGAACATCGTCGAAAAAGAACTCGGATTCAAGCACAAGAAAGACATTCTTGCGTTCGGTGTCGATAAATTCAACGAGGCTTGTCGCTCAAAGGTCTTGATGTATGCGGACGAGTGGAAGAAAGTCATCCCGCGTATCGGTAGGTGGGCCGATATGGACGCGCCTTATTTCACCATGAGCCGCGATTTTATGGAAAGCGTGTGGTGGGCTTTCAAACAACTCTACGACAAAGGCCTTGTGTACGAAGATTACCGCTCCATGCACATCTGCCCCCGATGCGAGACGACGCTCTCGCAGAGCGAAGTGGCGGAGGGGTACAAAGACGTGAAGGATTTGGCGGTAACGGTGAAATTTAAATTAAAAAATCCCGAGAAAATTGGTTTGAGTGGCGACGTCTACATGCTTGCGTGGACGACGACGCCGTGGACCTTGCCGGGGAACGTGGCGCTGGCGGTCGGCGAGTCGGTTCGTTACGTCGCCAGGAAAACAGAGTCTGGTGTTGTAATTCTTGCCAAGGATGCGCCGCAAAAGGCAGAAGGGGAAGAAATGGGGTCATGGAACGGGAGTGAACTCGTTGGGCTCGAATACGATCCGCCGTTTGATTACTACACGAGCGATACAGCGCTTAAGAATCGCGAGAACGGCTGGAAAGTGTATCCGGCAGATTTCGTGACGGCCGATAGTGGCACGGGCATCGCGCACGAGGCACCCGCATTCGGTGCCGATGACTGGGAATTGGCCAAAAAATACAATCTTCCTTTTATTCAGCATGTGGCAATGGACGGCATGCTCAAGCCGGAGGTCAGGGATTTTGCCGGAGCAGATGTAAGCCCGCGTGCAAAAAACATCCCAGAAGAGGTACGCGAAGTGGATCTCGACGTGGCGAAATATTTAGAAGCAAGAGGACTTTTGTTCTCCAAAGAAAAATACCTCCACAGCTATCCGCACTGCTGGCGTTGCGACACGCCGCTTCTGAATTATGCTACGTCTTCGTGGTTCGTGAAGATTGAGGCGCAAAAAGATGCGCTTTTGCGGAATGCCAAGCCCATCAACTGGTCGCCTGCGCACATCAAGGAGGGCCGGTGGGGCAAGTGGCTTGAGGGCGCGCGCGATTGGTCTATCTCGCGCCAGCGATTTTGGGCGAGCGTGATTCCCGTCTGGATGTGCGAGAAATGCAAAGAGAAAAGAGTATTCGGCTCTGCCGCAGAATTGGAAGAGGCGAGCGGGAAGAAAATAGATGACCTACATAAGCACATTGTGGATGAAATTACGCTGCCATGTGAATGTGGCGCGACCATGCGCAGGATTCCTGATGTTTTGGACACGTGGTTCGATTCTGGTTCGATGCCCTACGGCCAGGCGCACTATCCGTTTTCCCAAGGACCGTCCTTGGGATCCCCGAAGGACGGTCCTTGGTCCAAGATCCTTCCCGCGCAGTTCATCGCCGAGGGGCAGGACCAGACCCGGGCTTGGTTTTATTATCTGCACGTCCTCTCCACATCGATATTCAATAAGAACGCATTTGAGAATGTCATCGTCAACGGCATCGTGCTCGCAGAAGACGGAAAGAAGATGTCCAAAAAGCTGCAGAACTATCCCGACCCCATGACAGTCGTCGACAAATATGGTGCGGATGCTCTGCGGCTCTATCTGCTTGCGAGTCCCGTCATGATGGCTGAAAATCTCAACTTTTCAGAGAGAGGCATCACCGAATGGAAGAGCGTGCTTACCCGATTGGAGAACGTGCTCTCGTTCTACCAGCTCTATCGTGCCGATGTATCACACGAGCCGAGCGACACGAGCGCCCACGTGCTCGACCGATGGATCATTGCGCGATTGCGTCAGGTACACCGTGAGGTCACGGACGCGATGAATGCGTACAATCTCAACGCCGCTACGCGCCCGCTCGCACTCTTTATCGATGACCTCTCCACATGGTATCTGCGCCGTTCGCGCGAAAGGATAAAGGACGCAGATATGGATGCATTCGGGACGACCTTGTTCATTCTGCGAGAAACAGCAAAGCTCATTGCACCGTTTGCACCTTTCATGGCCGAGCGTCTGTGGCAGGAATTGAGAACTGAAACGGATGAAGAGAGCGTGCATCTAACGCGTTGGTCGGAAGAGTCGGCGAACGAAGACCCTAACAAAGAAAATCTCTCGGCAATGCAGAAAGTACGCAAAATCGTAAGCCTTGCACTCGAGGCACGTGCGATAGTCAATATAAAGGTTCGTCAGCCACTCCAGACACTCGAAATACCCACGTTGAATCTCGGCAAAGATTTATTGCAGATTATAAAAGACGAAGTCAATGTAAAAGATGTTATCGAGAATCCCGAAATAAAAGATTCCGTCAAATTGAGCACCAATCTCACCGATGAATTACGTGAAGAAGGAATGCTCCGCGATATCGTCCGCGACATTCAAGCGTTTCGCAAGAAGTCTAACCTCAACCCGAAAGATCACGGAACGTATAAAGTTGATCCTTCAAGCGCGAAAGGCGGATCCATCCAAGTGTATCGAGACTATCTCGAAAAAGAAACGAACACCAGTATCGAATTTACCTAACACCTGAAACCCGCTTCCTCATGTACCAAAAATATCAAACAGATGCGCTCGTGTTGAAAAGCTACGAGCAGGGCGAAGCAGATAAATCTTTTGCTCTGTACACGAAGGATTTTGGATTGGTACGGGCGCGGGCAAGCAGCGTGCGTAGCGAGAGATCTAAGATGCGCTATGCGATGCAGAACTGGGCACGCGCCAATGCTGCGCTCGTGCGCGGCAAACGCGGCTGGCGGCTCGCCGGTGCGTCATCAGTGAAAAACGCAGTGGGTGATGCACAGAGTATCGCGGCATTCGCGCGCATTTCAGAATTGACCTTGCGTCTCGTACAAGGAGAAGGACAAAATGAATATTTGTTCGCCGCGCTTTCTGAGGCACACGGGGCACTCATGCGCAACGACTGCGCCGCATGGGCGACCATAGAAATTGTCTGTGTCGCACGCGCCCTCTACGCCCTCGGTTATCTTTCTGCTGAGGCACTGGAGACGACACTCTTCACACATACCACGTACGAGGCACCGCACCTCGAAGAAGCGGAGGCGCTCTACGAAAAACTACTCTCTTCCGTCAACAAGGCCATTGCCGAGACACAATTGTGATTATTGAGTAGAATGCGAACATGCCCCCAAAGAAGATACAAGCAACCGCGCTCGACACAGTAGACAATTATTTGCCAAGAGACGTTGTTGCAAAAATAGATGCCTACTGGCGCGCAGCCAATTATCTCTCCGTCGGGCAAATTTATCTCTATGATAATCCGCTCTTGCGACGGCCGCCTTCTCAAAATGACATAAAGCCCTTGCTCATGGGCCATTGGGGGACATCACCCGGCCAGAATTTCATATACGTCCACCTCAATAGGGTCATCAAAAAGTACGACCTTGATACGGTCTATATCTCCGGTCCTGGCCATGGCGGTCCGGCCATTGTTGCCAACACGTATCTTGAAGGGAGCTACAGCGAGGTATACCCGAACATCAGTCAGGACGAGGAAGGAATGAAAAAATTGTTCACGCAGTTTTCTTTTCCCGGCGGCATTCCAAGCCACGTATCTCCGGAGTGTCCCGGATCGATGCACGAGGGAGGTGAATTGGGCTACTCACTGAGCCATGCATTTGGGGCGGTCTATGATAATCCGGATCTGATCACTGCGTGCGTCGTCGGCGATGGCGAAGCCGAGACCGGGCCACTCGCCGCATCGTGGCATTCCAACAAATTCCTTAACCCCAAGACCGATGGCGCCGTTTTGCCCATCTTGCACCTCAACGGATACAAAATTGCGAATCCGACGATCTTTGCACGTATTTCAAAAGAAGAACTAGACCAGTTGTTTCGCGGATACGGATGGACACCGCATGTCATCGAAGGGGATGATCCGTATACCATGCATCAGGCAATGGCAAAAAAACTGGATGAGATAATCGAGGAGATACAGCATATACAAGCAGACGCCCGAAACGGAAAAGTGACCACGCGCCCGCGCTGGCCCATGATCATTCTCATTACGCCGAAAGGGTGGACGGGGCCAAAAGTGATCGACGGCAAAAAGAACGAGGGCACGTTCCGTTCTCATCAAGTCCCCCTTGCCGATCTGAAGACCTCGCGCGAACATTTTGCTCAATTTATAGAGTGGCTGAAGAGCTACAAACCGGAGGAATTGTTCGATAGCACAGGGAAATTACTACCAGAGCTTGCGGCGCTTGCCCCTGTGGGCACCCGGCGCATGGGATCAAATCCCCACGCAAACGGCGGGCTCCTGCTCCGCGACCTCAACATGCCCGACTTCAAGGAGTATGCGGTACGTTTCAAAGAGCGGGGAGAGGAGGGTGAGGGGGCGACGAGAGTTTTCGCGCGTTTCCTGCGCGATGTCATCAAGGCAAACGAGAAAGAGCAGAATTTTCGCTTGTTCGGCCCTGATGAGACCGTTTCTAATGGGCTTGGAGCGGTATTCGAGGTTACCGGTAGCCAGTGGGAGGCTGAAGCGTTAGACGACGACCAGTACTTGTCGCGGTCCGGGCGGGTCATGGAAATACTGAGCGAACATCTCTGCCAGGGATGGCTTGAGGGATACCTCCTGACCGGTCGGCACGGACTCTTCAACAGCTACGAAGCGTTCATTCATATCGTGAACTCAATGTTCAACCAGCACGCCAAGTGGCTGAACGTAACTGCGCGTGTTCCATGGAGAAAACCCATCGCATCACTCAATTACCTCATCACATCGCACGTCTGGCGGCAGGGCCACAACGGCTTTACGCATCAAGATCCTGGATTTATTGATCACGTGCTGAAAAAAAAAGCCGAGATCATCAGGGTCTATTTGCCGTCTGACGCGAACTGTCTCCTACACGTCATGGACAGGTGCTTGCGCAGTAAGCATCAGATCAATGTCGTGGTTGCCGGCAAACATCCAATGCCGCAATGGTTTTCTATCGATGAAGCAGTACGTCACTGCGAAAAAGGGATCGGAGTTCTCGATTGGGCAAGCAACGATGCTGGGGTCGACCCAGATGCAGTTGTCACCTGCGCCGGAGATGTACCGACGCTAGAGGCACTCGCGGCGGTTTCAATCATCAGGGAATATATTCCCGACCTCAGGCTTCGCGTGGTGAACGTGGTAGACCTGATGACGCTTCGCCCGGCCAAGAACCATCCCCATGGCCTCGAGGATACGGAATTTGAAGCAATTTTCACGAAAAACAAACCAGTCACTTTTGTTTTTCACGGCTACTCATCGCTTATCCATCGCCTGACGTACAGCCGTCCCAATCACCACAATATGCATGTGTATGGGTACATGGAAGAAGGTACGACGACCACACCTTTCGATATGACCGTGCTTAATTCGATGGATCGTTACCACCTTGTTCAGTACATCATCAATTCTCTACCGATCATGGGTGCTCAAGAAAAAAAATTACTCGAACTCATGGACAAGAAACTTGCCGAGCACCGCACGCACGTCGTTGTACATGGTGAAGATATGCCTGAGGTGCGTAATTGGAGATGGTCCACAACACACCAGGGCGGAAGAACTCTAGCTCGTGGATAAAGAATTCGGCGTCGTGAAAATGATCAAATCCTTGCCTTCTCGAATTCTCCCGCTTGCATGGCGGTCACGGCCGTCATATCGAGGATATCCTGTATCGAGCATCCGCGTGAAAGGTCGTTGACCGCCGCGCTCATTCCCTGGAAAATCGGGCCAATGGCCTGAAACCCACCGAAGCGCTCGCTTATTTTGTAGGCAATATTGCCACTGTTGAGGTCAGGGAAGATAAACACGTTCGCCCGGCCGGCAACTTCGCAGTGGGGAGCCTTGCGTGCCGCCACCTCAGGTACGTAAGCGGCATCGAACTGCATTTCATGTTCGGCTACCATAAGATCTGGCGCCATCTCTTTTAAGTGTCGGATGGCTTCACGTAGTTTCGTCACCTTTTCTTGAGGCCTCCCCGTGTTCGTGGAGTATGACAAGAACGCGATGCGCGGCTCTATGTCGAGCGACTGCACGTTGCGAGCAGTGTCCACAGCGATTTTCGCGAGCTCTTCTGCGTCGGGATCGATGTTGAAGGCGCAATCCGCATAGAACAGCGTTTCTCCCGGCCGCTTCATGATAAAGAAGCTCGATGCATAGCCGCTGAGCGTGCCGATGACCTTCACCGCTGGCAGGATGGTATCGGCCGTTTCGCTTGCGCTACCTGCGAGAAAACCGTCGGCTTTGCCAGCTCTCACCATTGCTGCGGCAAGGTATTTGGTGTCGTTAGTCAGGAGCACGCGCGCCTGTTCTGCAGACATCTCATCCTTTTTGCCCCTGCGCGCTTTCTGCACGACCTGCAGAAGCTCATCTCGCTCGCTCGACGGGAGTGCGTTGAAATATTCGGCAGGTTTCGTTCCATCGATCAGTATCAACTTGGCAAGATGCATGCGCTCAATCAGCTGAGCGGCTTCTTGTATTCGCACATCCTGTGCTTCCGGCAGAATGATCGTTGCATCTGCGGCTCGGGCCCGTTCGTAGATGATGTCCATCACGTCCATACGCCCTTTCCCTTCATGTTCCTTCACCTTCTCTACCATACGCGCCATCGTAGCATAAAAGCTTTTTCTCCATTGCGGGCACGCTTTTGGCGGGATACCATCAGGGCTATGAAAGTCGTACGTTTGACTGAAGCGAGCGACTCGGCGCTTGGAGATATCAATCAGCTCCTGCGTCAGCTCGTGCACGATGTTTCTACGTACGAACCCGTGTCTCTTGAGAGATTCAATAACATCATCATCAACCCGCAAACGCTGGTCGTCGTCGCGCGTGACGGTGCGCGCATCGTCGGCGTTGGCATCCTTTTTTCAGTGAACAAATTCAGGGGCATCTACGGATATATTGAGGACATGATCGTTGACGAGACATATCGCGGCCAAGGGCTCGGGCAGAAGATACTTGAAGAACTTATAAACCTTGCCCGAGCGGAAGACATCCGCACCATAGAGCTTTCAACCCGTCCGTCACGTGTCCCAGCCAATAATCTGTACAAGAAGCTTGGCTTTGAGCATAAGGAAACCAACGTCTACCGACTAAAACTCTGAGACGTGCCTACGTGATACAATTTTCTCGATGCCTCCCTTTCACGAAGAGGAGAAGATAGGCCGCCTGCGGCGTGCGATGTATTCGCGCAAATATGCCGACAAGCTCGGCGAGCGTGAGCGCCGTGGCCTTGAAGAAGGGGTGTCCACGGTACCCGAAGATTGGCAGCATGAGCCCGAAAATAAACTCACTATCACACCCTTGGAAATGATCATGCGACCACCTGAGCCCTCGCGTGCCCGCGGCGCACTGAAATGGATACTCGCCGCCGCCGTTGTTTTTTTCGTTGGTGCCATTCTCTTTTTCGTCTATTATCTCTATTTTGGTATGTCCGCTATTTCCGCGCGCAATATCGATATCGCGATCACCGGTCCCGCGCAGGTCCCTGGTGGAGAATTGTCGAACTTGGAGATCAACGTGACGAATCACAATCGTGAGCAACTCGAACTCGCGGATCTGGTCGTTGCCTTCCCTCCCGGCACGCGCCTCAATCCGCAGAGCTGCTCTGCCCAGATCTGCCGCGTCACGCTCGGCGCTATCGCACCCGGCGCTTCCCAGGTCGTAAAACTCCCGGCGGTATACGCGGGGGGCGCGGGTCAGCACGCAAGTATCAGGGCGCAGCTTGAGTATCGCCTCGGAGGGTCGAGCGCTGTTTTTACCGCCTCTTCGGAATACGCGTTCGTGTTCGGCTCATCTGCACTCTCGATCGCGGTCTCTGGCAACACGCAGACGGTATCGGGCCAGCCGATGCAAATGACCGTCACCGTTTCTTCGAATGCGAATCAAGCGATCGATGGCGTGCTGCTCTCTGCGAGCGCACCCTTTGGTTTCAAGCTCACCTCAGCTACACCCGCCGTCGGGAGCGGAGGTCTGTGGGAACTAGGTACGCTCCAACCGGGAGAGACGAAGATCATCACTTTGAACGGCGTCCTTTCGGGCGAGACCGCCGACACCCGTGTCTTTCACTTTACGGCGGGCACGATGTCGTCGGCCACATCCACATCGGTCGACGTACCACTTGCCGACACCGTGCTCACTGTCGGCATTGCGCGACCATTCCTCGATCTATCGCTATCTGTCAATGAAAACCCGAGCACGAAATCGGTCGTCGTGTCACCCGACGATACCGTCAATGTCTCTCTGAATTACAAAAATAATCTCACGAGCCAGATCGAAAACGCGGTCATCGTGGCACGATTAAGCGGGATCACGATCGACGGCATGTCCGTGCATACTCAAGAAGGGTTCTATCGCTCGACCGACAGCGCGGTCTTGTGGGACAAAACGACCACCGCTGGCACCCTTGCGTCCGTTGCTTCCGGACAGAGCGGTCAGCTCAACTTCAGCTTTAGGATGCCATCTTCGCAAGAGCTTCAGGGAATCCAAAATCCCGCGCTCAACATCTCCGTCTCCGCCGCCGGACAACGCCTCAGTGAGACGGGTGTACCTGAAAATCTGCAGTCGACTACAGACCAGAAGATCACTGTGGCGAGCGATCTTTCGGTCACTGCGCAAGGTCTCTACTTCACCGATCCATTTGGCGCATCGGGTCCGATGCCACCTCGCGCCCAGGTTGAGACGACCTACGCGGTCGCCCTCACGATCACCAACACGACCAACGCAATACAAAATGCCGTGGTGACCGCCACATTGCCGCCCTACGTGCGGCTTGTCGGCAATCATTATCTCCCGGCCTCCGAGAAAGTGAGCTTTGACAGTAATACCGGACTCTTTACATGGAAGGTCGGCGATATCGCGCCGGGCGTGGGTTTGGGCGGCAGTGCGCCGCGGCAGGTCGTGATCGAAATCGGGTTCACCCCCTCAACCTCGCAGATCGGTATCGAACCGGTGTTGCTCCAGCTCATCAGATTGAGCGGTATCGATGTTTCCACGGGTGCTCAGATAGAGAAGCAGGGTTTGAATGTGACGACGAATATCGTCGGCGATCCGGGATTCTCTTCGGCCAACGCCAAAGTGGTCAAGTAAGTTATGTTTCTGATACACTCTGCCTATGTCCGACGACAGGATGGAAAAGATAATTTCTCTTTGTAAAAGACGCGGCTTTATTTTCCCAGGAAGTGAGATCTATGGGGGCTTTAGCGGCTTTTGGGATTATGGCCCGCTGGGTGTCGAACTCAAGAATAATATCAAGCAGCTTTGGTGGCGGGCGTTCGTCCAAGAGCGCGATGACATGTGCGGGCTCGACGCGGCCATCGTGATGAATCCGCGGGCCTGGGAAGCATCAGGCCACGTAGCAGGATTTGCCGACCCTATGGATAATGGCGCACACTTCAACACGATGTTTAAGACATCGGTCGGGGCAGGAGAGGAGGCGACACAGAGTTATTTGCGGCCCGAGACCGCCGGTGGGATATTCGTGAATTTCAAAAATATCGTCGACTCCATCCATCCGAAATTGCCTTTTGGCATCGCGCAAATAGGGAAAGCGTTCAGGAATGAAATAGCGCCGCGAGATTTTATTTTCCGTTCGCGGGAATTCGAGCAGATGGAGATCGAGTACTTCGTGCGGCCCGGGGATTGGGAGGCGCAGTTCGAGGCGTGGCGGCAGGAGGTCCTCCGCTTTGCCGCTCTGATCGGCATCGATCCCGGGCTCACGCACGAGCTTGAAGTTCCCGACGGTGATCGCGCACATTACTCTCAGCGCACGATTGATTTTGAATTTGATTTTCCGTTCGGTCGCAAAGAGCTCTTCGGGCTCGCATACCGAGGCGATTTCGACCTCGCGGCGCACGGCAACGCAAGCGGAGTCGCGCTTTCGTATCTCGATGAGCCCTCTCAGGAGCGCCTCACCCCGCATGTCATCGAACCCTCTTTCGGTGTAGACCGCGCATTCTTGGCACTTTTCGTTTCCGCGTACAGAGAGGACGAATTGGGCCCCTCCTCCGTCGAGGCTTCGGAGGGCAAGGGCGAGACGCGTGTGTACCTCAAGTTTCCGAAAGCTATCGCACCAATAAAAGCGGCGGTATTTCCACTCCTCAAAAACAAACCGGAACTTGTCGCCAAAGCGCGCGGCATCTATGAAACACTCAAGCGATCCGTTCCCCAAATAATGTGGGACGACAACGGCAACATCGGCAAACGCTACCGCCGCCAAGACGAGATCGGCACGCCCGCCTGCATTACGATAGATTTCCAAACTCTCGAAGACGACACCATCACGGTGCGCGATCGCGACACGGGAGAACAGGGGCGCATCTCGGTGGATGATCTCGGCAAACAACTCTAAAAATGAAGGCGATTTTCTCAGCAGGCCCTGCATGCTAGGATTGCCGCATGATGGAGCGCGACCTCAACATCAAGATAACTTCCGGAACAATAGTCAAGACGGTCCTCATTCTGGGCCTTGCGTGGCTTCTTTTTGTCCTGCGCGATCTCGTGCTCATCGTGCTTGCGGCCGTCGTGATCGCTTCCGCAGTAGAGCCAGGCGCCGCCGGGCTCATGAAGCGGAAGGTGCCACGCGCATTAGCAGTCATTTTGATTTACCTCCTTGTCTTCGCGGTTTTCTTCGTCCTGTTTTATTTCTTCCTCCCTTCGCTCTTTGGAGATCTGACATCGTTCGCGGTCGCATTGCCGACCTATCTGCAGACATTCACTGAGAGCGGAGCACTGGGCGGCTACGCGCATATGTTCGGTGTCTCAGCTCCCGCGACCATTTCCTCAAACGATGTCATGGTCTCCATCGGCAATGCGCTCAATGTGAGCAGCGTATTCCAGAATGCCTTCACCCTTATCTCGGCCATATTCGGCGGTGTATTCTCCTTCATCCTCATTGTTATCCTCTCGTTCTATTTTGCCGTCATTGAGACAGGGGTGGATGATTTCCTGCGCGTGGTGGTACCCAAAGAGCATGAGACCTACGTGCTCGGTCTCTGGCGGCGCGCTCAGCACAAGATCGGACTGTGGATGCAGGGCCAGCTCCTGCTCGCTGTCATCATGGGCGTTTTAGTGTACCTCGGGCTCATGATCCTCGGCGTACCGCATGCATTGGTGCTCGCCGTGATCGCGGCATGCTTTGAGATCATTCCGGTTTTCGGGCCGACACTCGCTGCCGTGCCGGCGGTCGCAGTCGCATTCGCTTTTGGCGGGCTGCCGCTTGGCCTTGTCACGGTCGCGCTGTATGTGATCGCCCAGCAATTCGAGAACCACCTCATCTATCCACTTGTCGTGACGCGGGTGGTGGGGGTCCCCCCGCTTCTGGTCATTCTTGCTCTCATTGCGGGGGCCGAGCTCTGGGGCGTATTGGGCATCATCCTTTCGGTGCCGATCGCCGCGACCATCCAGGAGCTTGCGCATGACGTAGCGACAGGACGCTTGCGTCGGCACGTGGAAGAATGATCGTATGCGTGCGCTGTACCTCACGACCACCCTGCCGTATGTGAACGCCGATCCCCACATCGGCTTCGCGCTCGAGATGGTGCACGCCGATATCTATGCGCGCTACCGCGCGCTTCAAGGCGATGATGTTTTTTTCAACACGGGCACCGATGAACATGGATTGAAGATCTATCGCAAAGCGCAGGAGGAGGGGAAAGACACGCAAGCGTATGTGGACGAGTACGCGGCCAAATTCCGGATGCTCAAAGAGAAGCTCAATCTTTCGCCCAATATCCATTTCATTCGCACCACCGATCCCCACCACAAAGCGGCCGCGCAGGAAATGTGGCGTCGATGCGCCAAAGCGGGCGATATCTACAAAAAGAAATACAAAGGTCTTTACTGCGTCGGCGACGAGGCGTTCATCAAGGAGCATGATCTCGTGAACAGCAAATGTCCGAACCATCCGACAATGGATCCGATAGAAATAGAGGAGGACAATTATTTCTTCCGATTGAGCGCGTATCAAGAAAAATTACTGACCTATTTGCAGCAAGATGCTGTCATTGTTCCCGAATGGCGCAGACAGGAGGCGATTAATTTCGTACAAGGCGGCCTGGAAGATTTCAGTATTTCGCGCGACTCCTCGCGTATGAGCTGGGGTATCCCAGTCCCTGATGACGACGCACAGGTGATGTACGTGTGGTTCGACGCGCTCACTAATTACATCTCAACATTGGGCTGGCCCTGCTCCGCTAAAGCTACGCAGGGCAAGCCCGACGACTGTTTGTTTGAAAAGTTCTGGGTACACGGTGAGACGCTCCAGCTCGCCGGCAAAGATCAGGTGCGCTTCCAATCCATTATGTGGCAGGCCATGCTCATGTCGGCAGGGTTGCCCGCCACCAAGCGCGTTGTGTATCACGGCTTCATCACCAGCGGTGGGCAGAAGATGAGCAAATCCATCGGCAATGTCATTGATCCGCTCTCTATTGTGCAGGAGTACAACACCGACGCATTGCGCTACTTCCTTGCTCGGCATGTGCAGCCGTTTGATGACACCGATGTCACGATGGAAAAATTTAAAGAAGCGTATAACGGAGATCTTGCGAATGGATTGGGAAATCTCGCGGCACGCATCATGCAATTAGCGCAAACCCATTTGTCGGAGCCGGTGCAGCTTCCCAAACTCGTGTGGGGAGAGGAGTTTGCTGCGGCGCTCGAACAGTTTGAATTCAACAAAGCCCTAGAACTGGTTTCGAGCGCTATTCAAGCATTGGATCAAAAGATCACCGAGACCGAGCCTTTCAAGGTCGTGAAAGTGGATGCGGAGCGTGGGCATGCGCTTATCAAAGATCTCGTCATTGGATTGGCGGCGATTGATGTGATGCTGGAGCCAATTATCCCGCAGGCAGCGCACGCGATCTGGCAGGCGATTAAGGAAAACAAAAAACCGGCGAACCTGTTCCCGCGCAAGGAATAAGACATGAACGAAACCGTTTTATTGTGGACCCTTGCCTCAACGGTATCTGCCGGGTTGGTCATTTTTGTTCAGAAAGTCGTTGCCGAAGAAGGCCGAAGTTCGGCGTTCAATGGCCTGATGATGTACGGTGGTTCTGGTGTGATGGCAGTAATCATATTCTTATTCGCACTCAAAACATTTCCAACCGATTGGCCTCTGATAGCACTCTTTGGATTGTCTGCCGGGGCCGTGCATGGCATTGGTAATTTCCTTCGCATTGAATCGTTGAAATATATCGACGGCGTGATCTTTTTTCCTCTCAATAAGATGCTCGGACCTTTATTGGTCGTTGTCGGCGGTGTTGCACTGTTCCATGACAAACTCACTCTGCAGCAATATATCGGCATAGCACTGAGCTTAGTCGTTCCGCTCCTCCTTCTATCGGCTGCCGAACAGCGGCGTCAGAAAAACTTGCGGTCCGGACTGCAATTACTACTGTTCTCAACGATCTTCTCTGCAGGCTCCCTCTTGTTGGGGAAGCAAGGACTCCTGAGCGGACAGGTAGTTCTGATGCTTTGCATGTCGCAAACAGCCGGGACGATAGCATCGGCTGCAATACTTGTTCACAAACACGGAGCGGGGCTTTCGATGATTACCCACGCCAATAAGCGAGATGTGTACCTCGGTATATTAGCTGCAATATTCACATTTGTATCCGCCTTTACTTTGTACGAAGCACTTGCAGACGGTCTCGTGAGTTTGGTATATGTGATCCAAGCGCACTACATTCTCATTCCCATCGTACTTTCCGTATGGTGGTATCGGGAGCATATTAACTTCCGGAAATTCGCTGCAGTAGCAATATCTTTTGCAGCAATCGCGCTCCTTGCCATATGAAGTATTTTGACGCACATACCCATGTGCAATTTGTCGCTTACGATACAGACAGAGAAGAGGCCATTCAGCGTGCCAAAGATGCGGACGTGATCATGAATGTCGTTGGAACCCAGAAGGATACCTCTGTATCCGCAGTCGCGCTTGCGGAAAAATACGACCATATCTATGCATCAGTCGGACTGCATCCGATACACACCAGTAAGTCCTACCACGATACACAGGAGCTTGGCCCCTCCTTCGCCGAGGCTTCGAAGGGCAAGGGAGGAGAGGAAGGATTTACCTCGCGCGGTGAGCAATTTGATATGGCTACCTATTTGCCATTGGCACAGCATCCCCGCACCATTGCAATCGGTGAGTGCGGGCTAGATTACTATCGCTTAGAAGAAGATACCAAGAAGCGACAAGAAGAAACATTTGTCGGGCAGATAGAATTGGCCAATACGGTAAACAAGCCACTGATGCTCCATATTCGCAACCCGCTTCGACGGAGCGCAAGCGAGGCGAGCGCCTACGATGACGCGCTCGCCATCTTGAAGGTACATGCAAAAGTGCGCGGCGACGTACACTTTTTTGCGGGTGACTGGACAGTGGCGAAGAAATTCTTGGACCTCGGCTTCACCCTCTCATTCACCGGTGTGCTCACGTTCACCCACGATTACGACGAGGTCATCAAGAACGCGCCTCTGGACATGCTGCTCTCTGAAACCGACGCACCCTACATTACGCCTGTCCCATTTCGCGGCAAGCGCAATGAATCAATGCACATTCCGCTCGTCGTAGAGCGCATAGCAGCCATCCGCGGGGAAGATACTGAGAAAGTGCGCGAGCAACTATTTGCCAACGCTCAGCGTCTCTTCCATATTGTTGAGTAAGCATATAACTCTAGCCTGCCCGGCCGGATGAACTAGAGTTATATCGAGGTAACTAACTTTCTGTATGATCGGCATCGCGTGAGATCTGCCACATTGCTTCGAACATCGCGCGGAACGCATTGGCGATCTCCTCGCTCTCGATCTTCACGGTGAAATATTCTTTCTTGCCTGAGGTAATGAGCGTGGTGTTGCCGAAGATGCCGATGTCGGTGGCAAAGGGAGAGAATACTTTTGGCATGAGTCGAACTTTTCGGTATGGACCGACGGTCTTTTTTGCGTATTCATGCGATGTGTCACTCTCGTCCAAAATCTCACGCGTGCGGAATTCTGGCGATACTGCGTAGTCCAATTTAGTCAATGTTCTGCCAAATACTTCTTGCACGAGAGCCATGTTGCTCATGAAATTAATCTCGCCTTTGGTCAGGAACGCATCGTCGTACGCACGGTCGAGCGCTTCTTTACCTTCGTATATCATAACGCGCGGTCGATTGTCGCTCCGCACCAGCATCGCCTCAAATTGCGGAATGACATCTTTGATCTCTTTCAATCGTATCTCCGCCTCAGCAAGAATTTTCTTAGGGTGCTGGGCCGCGAAAGATATTTTCTTACCGTGTATGATCCTGGAAACGAAGCCTCGGCTTTCAAGCGCATTGAGGACGAGGTAGGAAGTAGGGCGCTTAACACCAGTTTTTCTTGAAATTTCCAGGACGGTAGCCTCTCCAAGCTCTAGCAGACCTAGATAAACGCCGATTTCCTTAGTGTCTAAACCAAGCTGCTGTAACACTTCTTGGGGGTTCATAGGCTCAAGTATAGCCAAGAAATGAAAAATGTCAACTATTCTGACATCATGACCTGTGGAAAACCATAAATTCAACTGAAAAAAGGCCATTTTCTGTCCAGTTTTATTGACATATATTGACGAATATAGTAAAATCTTGCCTAGTACATAGAGGACCCATAGGCATTCCGCCTGTGGGGAAATCCGGCTTAAGGAGAGTTCTGATGCTGTGCTTCAATCCGAACGACTGTCATACCGTTCTCGAACGGCACTGGGACCGCCTTGTGGTGCCGAAGGAAGGCGACGTGTGGGGTTACAAGATGGGTTGCGATCCCGCGATCTATCCCCACGTGCTTCGCACTCGCGCGCACTACTTCGGCAGCGTCTTGCCCAAGCTCGTCGCCGTTTCGCCACTGCTACGTGCGTGGGAAAGCGCCGAGTGGATGTTCCCCGAGATGGTCGGTGCCATCAAGGAAGACGTCCGGCTCGGCACCTCCGAGGAAGAAATCGCTGCCGGCAAATGGGCCGACATCGACGCCATCCCCGGCTCCTACGACGCGCAGGCGTGGGACTACCTGCAAGCCGCCCCTCAACTGATGATGGACGTCGGCAACGATGTCTTCACCATCAGTCAGGATAGCGCTCTTGCAGCTGGCCCGGGCAACTTCGCGCACGTCGTGTCCCATTTCGGGCATATCGACGTGGCGGGATTCATCGCCCAGGAGAGGTTGGGATTCACAGGAGACGATCGGTGGCCCACTCGCATGGGTTCCGGTGCGTTTCTCCTGGCGAGCTTCGATCCTGCCAACGGCAAGATCAAGCAGCTCCAGCAGTTCCCAGCCATTCGTACTGCCGCGTAGCCTCTCCGCTCTTTGGTTCAACCTGTACCGGGGCGCCTTAGGTAAGCGCCCCGGTACACACTACTTACTTTCAATTAATGTATTCATTAATAAAAAATATACATATGACATCGAAACTAATTTTGAAGGGAACGGCGGCGAGCGTCGGTCGTGTGCAAGGCAAAGTAAAGATAGTCAAAGACATTCATGACTCTGCGTCGTTCGAAGAGGGCAGCGTGCTCGTCACGCGCATTACCGATCCTTCGATGGTCATGATGATGGCGAAATCCATTGCCATTGTGTGCGATATCGGTGGCATCACGTCCCACCCCTCGATCGTGTCCCGTGAGATGGGCATCCCGTGTGTGGTCAATACGAAAACAGCGACAACAGTGCTGAAAGACGAACAAGAAATTATCGTTGATGGCAGCACAGGAGAAATTTTTGCCGTATGAAAAAGAAGCACCCGCAATGGATAGACGAATATGCCGATGCATTTTATACGTCGTTCCAGCAGCACGACGTGCGGGTGCATATGCCTTTCAGTGGATGGGACTTTTATCCGCTTTTCGCCGACCTGCTTGTCGATAAGGTGCATGCAGCCGTCGAGGCATTGCAGCAAAAAGGTCTCGCAGCTTCGAAAATCGTTGATCAATTACCGAACCACGCGTCAATGAAATTCAAATTCCCTGAACTTATACTCTCATTCAAGACCGCGAACACTGACCCGGCCATAGCGCGAAGAGTGAGTGATTTCTTCGTTGAGGCTGTGCAGGAACGCGCCCATGGCAAAGAGCTTTGGCTCAACAACAAGCTTCAGGCTCATGATGGTGGACGTCTCGCGAAAGAAAAGAAATTTGTGCCGGGTAATCGTGCGCACGCCTCTGAGATAGGGAAGATTATCACGGGCTGCGCTACGCTTGCGCACGGGCTCTACAATGATTTTTGCCCAGATATTTCGTACGATGTGTATGGTCCCTACGACGTGAGCGATGTGTATGGAGAAGGAAGTACCCTCATCATCCGCTCGTTCCCTGACCTTTCGCCGAGCGAACTATGGCCCGAAAAGAAATTGCCCTACAAAAGCATCAGCGTCTATACGGTATATAAAGGATTAACTGCGCGCCCGACGTTCGTGCCATGCCAAATGATCCTCGAACAAAATCCGCATGACCACTTTACGCACTATCAAGTGGAAATAGACGGTCGCTTTGTCACTGAGATCGATGAGCTTAAAAAAATACGGGAAACGATATTAAAAATAGGCAGTGAACTGTACGTGGAATATCAATCGCTCGGTTTTGAAAAACATAAAGAATTATGGCTGTGGCAGCACGGCTATCAACTGAAAGGCCTATTCGATGCGGCTGGCCTGGACTGGAAACCGTCGCGCCAAATGCTGGCGCGAGTGAGAAACAAAGAACTTATACCGACGATCGCGACGTATCAGATGCCACGCAAAGAATTCTATGAGAAGTTCGGAATCGAGTATCTCAAGCAGTCATATCGCGTATGAAATACATTCGAAATCTAACTCAACTTACAAAAGACGATGCATCTATCGCTGGCGGCAAAGGCGCGAACCTGGGCGAGCTCATGCGCACAGGTTTCTCGGTGCCGGAGGGGTTCGTTGTTCTTGCCAAAGCGTTCGAGCTGGCAAGTGATGGAAAAGCGCCGGCTGGTGTTGCGGAAGAAATAAAAACGCATTTCAAAAAACTCAGCGCGCCACTGGTTGCCGTCCGCTCCAGTGCGACGGTAGAAGACGGCGCGAGCGCGGCTTGGGCAGGACAATTCGATACTTATCTCAATACCGACGAAGCGCACCTCATCGAGAATGTGCAGAACTGCTGGTCGTCTTCGTATTCATCTCGTGCAACGTTCTACGCTTCGGAGTTTTCATCACAAGGAAATATATCCATGGCCGTCGTTGTGCAACGTATGGTACAAAGCGAAATATCGGGCGTTGCGTTTTCGGTACATCCGGTGACGCAAGATCGTGACCGTATGATCATCGAAGCCTCCCGTGGTCTCGGCGACAAGATGGTGTCGGGCCACGTGACTCCCGATTCGTTCGTTGTGGATAAGAAAACGCTGCGGGTCACGAACAAAGAACACGCCAAAGAGGGAAAACCAGTACTCTCCGACGAACAGCTTCAAGAACTCGCTGGTACCGTGTTGCGCATTGAAGAACACTTCGGCATTCCCTGCGATGTCGAATGGGCTTTCGAGAAAGGGAAATTCTATATAACCCAGAGCCGCCCGATCACCACACTTGCAGACTTGTGATAAAGTACCGCAGGTTCGCAAGATAGCGAACATAACCAAGAAGGAACAGCCCCATGGAGTTGCGCACGGTTGAATCGCGCGCCTCCAACGAGGTGCGCATCCTGATCTGGAACGTTCACCCAGGAAAATCTGCTTCCCACGCGAATAAGGTCATAGAGGCCCTGCAGTGGTGGGACTGTGACGTGCTGCTGCTTTCGGAGGTTGATGAGGCCATCCAACTGCCTTCGAAGATCAACCGCCTTGGGTACGCCGGTATGTTCGTCGAGACACGCAGGGTCCGGGGCCGCGGTATTTGTGCCGGTAACCTGATAGCTTCGCGCTTCACGATGCACAGTCCAAGGATCGTGCCGGTGCGCCAGGGTAACGGCCTCATCAGTGAAATGGTCCGTTACTATCTGGAAGTCGCCGTGCAGATTTCAGACACGTACGCTCTCACGGTAGGGATGGCGCATAAATCACAGCCGATCCCCTTTCTTCGTACGGTAAAGGAAGAACGGGTGGCGCTCTTGCGGGAGACGAGTAAGCATACGGAGCGTTATCTTTTTGGTGGCGACATGAATGAACTTCCGATCCAGAGATTCATCCGCGCATTGTGCAGGCAGTTGGTACATCTTGGTCCGTCGCGGTTGCAGTTGAGCCGCGTGCCGTGGCGTGTTGACTACGCATTCGGTACCAAAGATCTGGTACCGCTCATCCGGCAGGTTTGCTTGGGTCCCCGTGGTCCTTCAGACCACTGTCCGATCTTGGTATGCCTAGAAATAGAGGGCTAAAGCCCCGTGCGAAGCGTCGCTTCTCGCGGGGCTTTTCATTTCTGAAATTTGATTTGCGAGAAAGATGAATATTAAAGGGTAACTTCAATTGTGATACAGTATCGCGGGTTCGCTTGAGGCGAACAGAAACTTAGGAGCGTGTGTCATGATGGGACGTACAGGCGAATATCCGCCGCGTGTCGCCAATGAGGTGCGCGGCTTGAGTTGGAATCTGGGAATGGCCACCGAAGCCGACCATATTATCTTGGCGCTTCGTGCTGCCGACGCCGATTTCCTCTTTTTGTGCGAGTTGAACGCTGCACATCACCTGCGGGAACGAATCCGTGACTTGGGGTACCACGAATTTTTCGTTGACGCGGATTACCGGCACAATCTTCGAAAAACGCCGGGAGGCATCGCTTTCTACTCGCGGTTCCCCGTAGAACACAAGGTGATTGTGCCGACGCTCTCAAACCAAAAACTGAGCACGTCCCGACAGTATCTTGAGATGCGTTTACGGATATCGGAGAGTTTCCACCTCACGGTCGGCGGGACGCATCACACATTACCCTGGCAACCCGGCTACCGGAAATCCTCACGGGCGCTGTGGCAAGAAGTCTCGAAGCACGCCGAGCGGTATCTGTGTATGGGCGACTTGAACTCGCTACCGCTATCTCGGCTCATTCGGAGGCTGCGTAAGCAGTTGGTGCATCTGGGTCCGTCGATGCTTCAAAACAGTTACCCGAGGAGATGGAAATCGCTACAGTTGCTCCCGCCGAGAAGACTCGACTACGCATTCGCGACAGCCGATATCGCCGGCCTATTGATCGAGGAAGCGTGGTTCGGCTCGAGTTGGCCGTCGGACCATAATATGTTACTGATTAGACTAAGAATACGAGGCTAAAGCCCCTGGGAAGCAACGCTTCTCGCGGGGCTTCTCATTTGTATTTGCGAGGGGATATCTCGCGTGCTAGAGTGCCGACTACATATGGTGGAAGCGGAAATGACGAGCGTTGTGGAGACTTCGGAGCACGAGGTCACTTCGCGCGTGTATGAGATCGGCTACCACATTTCGCCCGCGACGAAAGAGGGTGAAGTAGACACTGTTGTATCCGAAGTGCGTTCTATGATCGAAGGCGCCGGGGGAGCATTCATTGCTGAAGGTGCACCCTCGCTCATGAAGCTCGCGTACGCCATACCTGCGCGTGAGGGCGGCAAGTGGGTAGAATACGATCGTGGCTATTTCGGCTGGATAAAATTTGAGAGTCCGGTTTCTGCGGCTGCAGTGCTCGAAACGGCCCTCAAGGATCATGTGGCGGTCATGCGCTCAATCCTTTTTCAGACAATCCGCGAGGAGACACGCGCTCGCTTCAGGGCGCCAACTCTGCGTGAGGTGAAGCGCACCGATACGCTCAAGGCCGCCCCGCGCGTCGCCGAAGAATCTGCGGCACCCCTTTCGGAAGCCGAGCTTGAGAAAGCGATCGAAGACATCACGGCGGAATAAGAGAATAGAAAACAGTGAACAGAGAACAGTAAAATCAAAAACACCATGTATCTCAACAAAGCATTCATTTTCGGCAATCTCACGCGCGATCCCGAGTTGCGCGCCCTGCCTTCCGGCATGAATGTGTGCAGTTTTTCAATCGCGACCAACCGCGTCTTCAAGGATCGCGATGGCAAAAATCAAGAGCAGACCGATTTTCACAACATCGTCGTCTTCGGCCGCCAGGCCGACACCGTGGCCCAATATCTCAAGAAGGGAAGCTCGGCTTTCGTGGAAGGGCGCATCCAGACGCGCAGCTGGGACGACAAGGCGAGCGGAGAAAAGAAGTATCGCACGGAGGTCGTAGCCGATCGCGTGCAGTTCGGGCCCCGGAGCTCGGGTGGCGGCCCTTCGACAGGCTCAGGGCAAGCGGGGGGTCGTCGTGGCGCACCGCAAGAGCAGCCAGATGAGGGCGCTGCCGCAGGTACTGGCATTGAATACCCAAAAGATGATATAAATCCGGATGATATACCGTTCTAGAGAAGAGAACAGAGATATAGAAAACAGAGAACAGTAAATTCAAATACAAAAACAACCATGGCAAATATACTTACACAAAATGACATCCGGCACGTCGATTACAAAGACATCGACCTCTTGAAGCAATTCGTCAATCCGCACGGGCGCATCATGGGCAGAAAGCGCACGGGCCTCACCGCCAAGCAACAGCGCGCGGTGGAGGCGGCGGTGAAGCGGGCTCGCTTTATGGGATTGCTCCCGTACATACAGAAATAGACGCGATATACTTTGCAGGTGGCAGTCCATCGGCATTTTCCCCGCAATACAATACCGCTCTCAGAAACCATTGAGGCGTGGCTCTTGGTGGCGAGCATAGGGCTCGCCGCATGGCTGCTCGGATCTGACTTGATACCGCTCATCGTTGCACAATCCGCGCAATTCGGGATCGTCGGCAGTTTTGTCGAGGGATTTTTCTTCACATCCGTGCTTACCACGATCCCGGCGATCGTCGCTATTTTCCAAAGCGCTTCGTACGTCCCGGCGTGGGAACTGGCGCTCCTGGGAGGATTGGGCGCAGTATGCGGGGACCTTTTGATATTCCGTTTTGTCCGGAGTCGGCTCGTGGAGCGCATATTGAGAGCCGCGCTTCATCCGCGCATCGTGTGGGTAGGAAGGGTAATAGCGCGCGGACCCTTATGGTGGCTTGGACCGCTGTGCGGGATGGTTATCATCGCCTCGCCCTTTCCAGACGAGCTCGGTCTTCTCATGATGGGACTTTCTCAGATACGCCTCATCTCGTTCATCCCGCTGGCCTTCGTCGCGAATGCCGCCGGCATTTTCCTGATCGCGCTCACCGCGCAGCACGCTTTCTAGACTCTTTCTACGTATTCGCCGGTCTCGGTGTTTATTCTCACGACATCGCCGGTCTCGATGAACATCGGCACGTTGAGATTGGCACCTGTTTCAAGTACTACGACCTTGTTGCCACCCTGCGCGGTGTTGCCGCGCGTGTTGGGCGGGGCCTCTTTTACTTTGAAGTCCATTTTGATGGGGATCTTTACCTGGATCGGCTCGCCGTCGAACCAGCGCACATCTACCTCGGTGTCTGCCTTCAAATATTTTGAAGCATCCCCGATCTGACTCTCTTCGAGTTCGAAACGCTTGGACCGATCGGTCATTTCATGGAACCACCACTCGCCGTTCTTTTCGTAAATAAATTTCGCGGCTCGCGTTTCCACCTCGGCTTCTTCCACTTTATCCGAAACGTGGAACGTCTGCTCGGCCATGGAGCCGGTCTTCAAATTGCGCATCTTGACCTGATTGACGGGCTTCCTTTGCTGCTTGCGGAAGACCCATGCCGACAAGACTTCATACGGCTCGCCATCGACAATGATGAGCCGCTTTGGCAGGACTTCGTTGTATGAGAGCATTGTCATCGCGGTATTCTATGCAAAAACACTTGTTTGTCCAATTTTTATTGTGACGGTATGGTATTCTCAAATTATGAAAATGAAAGGAGAGTGGCGGCAATTTGCAATCATCAACGGCCGTCTGGCAGAAATATTTTTTGATGATACGGGAAACAATACGCGTTGCATCGAAGCGCATTGTTATATAAAGAAAGAAACGTTTACCACGAAGCAGGAGCAGCGATGGATAGAAAAAGACGTAAAGCGTAACCGTTTCTCGTATCGCAATCAGCGGTACAAGTCGTTGACCTCCCGAGGATAAGCTTGGGCCGCATTGGTCTATATTCCCAATACCTTGATGAGTGCATACTTCTCATTCTTGAAGGCGCCGAAGCCGTGCTTCTCGAAGAGGGAATTGGCACCCGTGATCGCGAGGAGTTCGTAAACATTTTTCGCCTTTGCTTCTTGAAGACAGTGTTCTACTAATTGTGTAGCAACACCTTTACCTTGGAATTCTTTCATCACGGCCAGGCTGCGTACCTCGGCGAGCCGCTTTGAATATACTTCCAAGGCACAGCAGGCGATCACCATCTCGTTTTCCACGGCTACAAAAAATTCCTCGGGCTCGGGCAGATTGTCTTGCAGCAGCGTTTCCGGATATTGCGCGATGAGCTGCTTGATAGCAGGGAAGTCTGCGAGAGTGGCTTGCCGAATTTCCATGCAACTAATCTAGTTTCGCGCGGACTTCTTTCAGAAGCTGATTCAAGATGGGTTTGTTCTCCTGCAAGAACGTACGCGCGGCGTCGTAGCCGCGGCCGAGCTTGTGTTCTCCGCCCGCCTTGCCTGCGGCATCGCGAGGCAGGTAGGTGTAGGAGCCACCGGAAGATTTTTCGACGACGCCGAATTTCTCACCGAGCGCGAGCAGTTCTCCCTCGCGCGAAATGCCTTCGCCGTAGAGCATGTCGAATTCGCTCTGGCGGAATGGCGCTGCCACTTTATTTTTCACCACCTTGACGCGGTGGCGGCCGCCCATCACTTCGTCGCCCTTTTTTATCTGCGCGATGCGGCGGATATCGAGCCGCACTGATGTGTAGAATTTGAGCGCCTTGCCGCCCGGCGTTGTTTCCGGATTTCCGAACATCATACCTATCTGCATCCGAATTTGATTGATGAAAATAATGACCGTCTTGGTCTTGCTCACGATCGCCGTGAGCTTGCGCAGAGCTTGTGACATCAATCGCGCCTGTTTGCCCACGTGCTGTGCGCCCATGTCGCCCTCGATCTCATCTTTGGGTGTGAGCGCAGCCACCGAGTCGATGACGATCACATCGAGCTTGCCGCTTCGCACCAGCGACTCCACGATCTCGAGCGCTTGTTCGCCGGTGTCGGGTTGAGAAACGAGCAGGTCATTGATCTGTACGCCGAGCTTCTTGGCATATTCCGGATCGAGCGCGTGCTCGGCGTCGATAAATGCGCATACACCCCCTTTCTTCTGCGCTTCGGCGATGACGTGCAGCGAGAGAGTGGTCTTGCCCGAGCTTTCGGGCCCGAAGATCTCGATGATGCGCCCACGCGGTAAGCCGCCGATGCCGAGCGCCCAATCGACGCCGATGGAGCCGGTGGGAATGGCATTCACATCCACCTTGGGCTGGTCGCCCAGTTTCATGATGGCTTCGTCGCCGAATTTGGTCTTGATCTGGGCGAGCGCGCGATCGATATCTGCGTCGGAGCCTTTCCCCGTTTCTTTGGGCGGTGCCTTTTCTTTCTTGGTGAATCCGGCCATGTTGTGGGCAGTATATCCTACTGCATTTGGGGCGCCATCGCGGGTGTGGACGATGCGAAAAGGGTCGTGGTCGCCTCTTGAGGAGCGGTTTCCGGGGATGAAGTGGATGTATACACGATCTCGATCACGCGCTGTCGTGAACGGCCGTACTGGTCTTTGGCATCCAGAATGATCCTGTTGTACCCGGGAGCGAGGAGGTAGGGCTGCGAGAAAACGCCATCTTCAGACACGGTGATCGGCTGGCCGTTCATCGAGAGCGAGGAGATCCGATTTGCCTGACCCTGTATCACCACATAGGGGTCATGCACTTCAGAGACTCCGGCAGGCACGTCGATCGTGGGGCCAAAGAGCATGCCGCGTGCCTCGTAGAATGCGTAGCCGCCAGCTATCAAGAAGAATACGACGAGCGCGATCAGGGTGAAGCGGGAATCGCGGTAGGGAAGCATTGCTGTAGTATATAACGTGCCGCCTCTTGCCCACCGCTATTTGCCTGTGGTATCTTCCGGCCTCGGCCGCTGTCAGTACCGTTTTTATTTGCCGCACCAAAAATACAAACCATGGACCTTCTTGTCGATACGTACGGTACTCATATCGGCGCGACAGGGGAGCGGCTTGTGCTACGCTTCCCGTCGCAGGGAGGAGCTAGGAGGAAAGAAAGAGAATATCCGATACGTCGGCTCAAGAAGATCGTCATTCTCCGGCCGTCTTCCATCACGATGCACGCGGTCAAGCTCGCCTTGGAACATGAGGTAGACATCGTGTATCTGGGCGCGTTCGGCAAGCCGATGGGCAGGATCTTCTCGAGCGACACGAAGGGGCTCGCGACAACGCGACGCGCACAACTTGAGGTGTCGAGTGATCCGGTGCAGGCACTTACGCTAGCTAAAAGTTTTATCACCGGGAAGTGCAGGAACCAGGTCACCTACCTGCGATATCTCATGGCCAAGTATGCGGTGGATTTTGAGAAAGCGATCACACAAGCGGAGACGTTGTACAAAACGATCGAAGCCATCCGCCCGGGAACCACGGCGAGAGACCAGCTACTCGGCGTGGAAGGATTCATCGCCGAGAAATATTGGAGTTCGCTTAAACAACTCCACAAATTCCCCGGCCGTATCCCCCAGGGCCGTGATAAATTCAACAGCGCGATCAACTACGGCTACGGCATCCTCTACAATGAAATGGAGCGTGCGTGCCTCTACATCGGGCTTGATCCGTATCTTGGGCTCTACCACTCCGAGCGTTACGGCAAGCCTGCGCTCGTCTTGGACATGGTCGAGGAATTCCGCGTGCCCGTGGTGGATTCCGCGATCTTCCCGCTTTTCCTCGAAAAGAAACTCGGGAAGCGCGACGATTTCGAGCAATTGAGTAAGACCGAGTATCAGCTTTCACCCGAGGGCAAAGCGAAAGTCGTAGAAGCAGTGTTCAGTCGTCTCAATCAAAGTGTGAAGTGGAAACGCAAGCAACGGACGATCAAAGACATCATTCAAGATCAGAGTCAAACATTAAGCAGGCGCTTCCTCGGTATTGAACCGATGTATCTGCCGTTTGAGTTGTCACTTCTCCTGTAGCTATGCACAGACAACTCTCCGGCGTTGTCGTGTCGTGGCGCACCCGCAACGCTCGCAAAATGCGCCGCGTTGAGGTCTGGTGCGCTGATTACGGGCTCGGGCCCGTGCATAAGGGCCTTTCCCTCGGTGCTTTATATGAGAGTGAACGGCAGGCGTTTGAGCGGAAATTGAGAACTCTCTTGAGCGGGAGAAACGATCGATACCACATTCTGGTGCTCTGCATTTCATGTCTACAAGGAGCGCAAGCAGGAGACGCAATCAGCGAAATTAAGATGCAATACGAATTGGTTTGAGTCAAGGAATATCGTCAAAAAACCTAAGAAACATTGGCTCCTGCACAACCATGTCGCACAAGGGTCATTGTGCAACATTTGCGAGCCGACATGTGGCTAACTTGTCACTTCCTATCCCCCGAATGTCCCTGATGGTACACGGCAGGCGAATGTTCATCAGTTCGCCTAACGCCACGTCCACCGCATCCGGTAAAGATCGGGAATTCGCAAACACCCGCAATGCGTCCTCACGTAATGCGATATTCAACAAAGAGTGCCAGCCGTTCCTCGATCCATCTGTATCCGTAAAATTTACCGGCACATTGCCAGGGAGTAGAAATATCCCGTCATCTCCTCGAGTTGTATCGCGTTGGGCTTGGATAACAGCCCAACCGCTCAACATCTCTGCCACTCGCTTACTAGCGGGTGTGGCAACAACATCGTCGATCGGTCCGAATTGTTGAACGCGACCTTCATCTAAGATCGCTATATCTGTAGCGACCCGAAGGGCTTCTCGCTCGTCATGAGTAACGTAAACAAATGTCGCTTGGCTAAGTTCATGTAATTCATGCATTAACTCCAAAAGCTGCCCCTTGAGCCGATTATCTAGCGAGCTTAGCGGTTCGTCGAGTAGCAGGAGCGAGGGCCTATAGACTAACGCGCGTGCCAGGGCGACGCGCTGCCGTTGACCTCCGCTGAGAGTTACCACGCTTTTGGTCGCGTAATCGGTGAGGCCGACTTTATGTATCATCTCTAACACGTCGTTTTTCCAATTTCCGCTTGGTGCACTGCGGCTGCCCCGTCTAAATGGAAACGCGATATTGTCGAAGACATTCAAGTGTGGAAACAACGCATTTGGAGACTGAAACACAAATCCAATATTACGCCGGTGCGTCGGAATGGGCGCTTGATCTTGTTCTAATATCTTAATTTTACCTGACAAAGGGGTGACCAGTCCTGCTACGATCTTTAGAAGCGTTGTTTTGCCAGAACCGCTCGGCCCAAGTAAGCAGACAAATCGGCCCCTCTCGATTAACAACGTAACATCAGACAAGACCGGTTGCTTACCGTAACTGTGGCTCACAGATCTGATTTCGAGCAATGGCATCGGGCGGTCACGGATTTCGCGGAAAGTGGATTATTCTGGGAGCGAGGCCTACAGCGGTTAGCGAGTAAGCCTATACTAAAAGTGGCGTCAGACCTGCGCAAGCCCGTTCTGAGTGCCGGGTATTCGAAACCCGCGTCGCGATTTGGACGCGCAGACCCGACGGACGATAGAGCGGCGACAGGTAGCAACCGATATAGACGCGAGCACCCTCGATGGGACCGTAGGCGAAGGAAGTGTCTGGCATAAATTGGGTAAGATAAACAAATTTGACAGATTGTTGTAAACTAATAAAATAGATTATAGAATATTTCAGCCTCGCGTCGACAATAGATAGCCGAATTCCTCGGCCATCTTAGTCGGCGAGAGGATAGTAACCCTATGATTAGAGAAATAAGTTCTTTTATCGTGCGCATGTTTATGGGTTCTCTGAGCTTTAGTCTAGTGGCTTTCTTCGTTGGCGTACAGAGGCCACTCGGCTACTGCCTGTTGGGTGCCATCTTCGGAGCAGGTTTCTCGCTATGGTACTCGATGCAATCGTCGCGATAGAGTCATGTGCCCCTTGTTCCACGACGGTTAAGGCCCCGACAGCATCATGTCGGGGCCTCCGGTTAGCCGCCGACGAGACTAGCCCGGATAATTCGCCAGGCGGCGTGAACGGATTGGCGGAGCGACATAAGCCTTTGGATTCGTGTATGATTTGGTTGCTGAAGCCGGATCAACAGAAAGCAACGGAGTTCGCGCCCACCATGGACGAAGGTACGGGGATTCTGGCGGGTTTACCATCGGTGAAGGGCAAGCCGGTGCATGTCGCTTTCGACGGCGGTCAGATGACCTCGGATACCGGGATATTGCTACTGGCGGCGATTAAGCAGCAGATCGTGCTGATTCCGACGATGTCGCCCGGTCATTCCGAGATCATGTCGCTCGCTGTTCCGACATGATGTCGCCCGCTTGAGGCGTCCTGCTGGCAGTTGGTTTTTGGCGGGTATCGTACCGGTGGTCAATCCTTCGATTTGGGACGGGCGCGTCGCAGGCTGTCGCCGGCGAGATCGATGCGATGGGCGTTGTGGACGAGGCGGTCGAGAATGGCATCGGCATAGGTCGGGTCACCGATGACCTCGTGCCATTTGTCGACGGGAACCTGGCTGGTGAGGAGGGTCGAGCGGCGGCCGTAGCGTTCTTCGAGGATTTCATAGAGATCGCGGCGGGCGGCGGCGTCGAGCGGGTCGGGAACCCAATCGTCGAGGGGGAGGGGGTGGGGGCCGGGGGGGGGGGGCCTTGTGCGGGGGGGGGGCCCCCCC
>Ga0080064_1000295_pt1 | contig 143114 bp, 118 predicted proteins | sample Subgrocontami54m_FD_69260 | JGI IMG/M metagenome (GOLD analysis project Ga0080064, IMG submission 69260) | Subsurface groundwater microbial communities from S. Glens Falls, New York, USA - GMW46 contaminated, 5.4 m (SPADES assembly) (version 2) ...
GCACCCGGCGGGCGGATGGCGCCCGCCGAATCGAGAGCGGCAGCGGCGGCGAGCGACGGGATCGGCAGCCGTCCCTGCACGATCTGGCGCGGCCCGCTCACGCGCTCGACGGTCATGCCCAGCGCCTGGAGGCCCGGCACGGCGTCGTTGGGATCGCCCACCGTATCGACGTAGACCTGCACGCTGCCGGCGTCATCGATGTACAGCAGGCCGTGCTCGGCGGCGGCGGCGAGACCGTCGGGCAGTGATCCGGTACGGCTGCGCGTGACCGGACGCCCGGCGAGCCGGCCGATGGCATCGGCCCGCTGCAGTTCATCGAGATTCGACGTGAGCTTCGGCGAACGGCCCGGAACGGGTGACGGCTCTGAGTACGGGCGGTCGGACGGCGGCGGCGCCTGCAGAATCGGCGCCGGCTCGCGGGGCGGCACGCCCTGCGCGGAGGAGTTGGTGTGCCACGTGAGGGTGGAGACCAGAAGTGCCCCGATGACGAGCGACGCTACGAGTGCTGGTCCAGGCCGTCGCAAGGGCTTTCCAATCACAGTTCACGGGGAGCAATGCGTCGATCGTACGGACTGCGAGGAATGCGCGTCAATGGCTCGCGACCGTTTCAGCGGCGTCGCCCGTCAACGATGGGTGCGCATCGAGGCGTACTTGACGGGCTGGCGGCGCGTGGTACAGTGCCGCGTGGTCGTGCTAGGCGGGGAGCCAGCGGTGCCCTGTACCCGCAAGCCGCTATAGCGGGGCTGAATTCCTGCTCGAGGTTAGTGTACCTGGGAACTGGCTGCGCCGAGCAGCGTTGAGGGCCTGGTCCTACGCGGCGGAGCGCTACGAACCCCGTCAGGTCCGGAAGGAAGCAGCGGTAAGTAGTTTGTTCCGGGTGCCGTAGGGTTACCGGGCCGGAGCTAGCTAGCGCCGTTAAGCCGAAGGGCCTGATCGACAGTGGGTGCACGACCATAACCTTGTCTTACCAGCGTTGCGGGCGACGCCCGCCGCCATCCTCGACCTCGGGCGCATGACGTAGCACAGGAGACGCTCAGTGCGACTCACGCCCGGGCCCGGCCGTCTCCGCGGCCTTGCCCGCATGCTGCAGGATGCAGGGAAGCACAGCCTTCTCCTCGATCACCGCCGCCGCCGGCACCTGGCCGTCCTCTCGGTCGTGCTGGCCGTCAGCGTATTCGGGTTCGGGTTGCTTCAGCCCCGCAAGGTGCGTGTCGAGGCCGACGGCCGCGACCTGGTGGTGCACACGCTGGCCTCCAGCGATACCGCGCTGCTGCGCGCTGCCGGCGTCGATGTCCGGCGCGGCGACCGCGTCACCGCCCTCGACGGAGGCGGCATCGATGTGCTGCGCGTGGAGCGGGCGCGCGACGTGGCCCTGCATGTCGACGGCACGACGTACGAACTGCGGACGCACGCACTGACGATCGACCAACTGCTCACCGAGGCCGGTGTGGCCATCGCCGGGCGCGACAGCGTGTTGCAGAACGGCGCGCTCGTATCGATGAACGCGCCCGTCGCGCCGCCGCACATCTTCGCGACGCTTGCCGCGATGGACGCCGCCACGCCGGAAGCGCGCATATCGATCGAAGTGCGGCGCGCCGTTACGTTCTCGATCATCGAGGATGGGCGCGAGTTGGTCTCGACATCGAGCCGGCCGACGGTGGTGCAGGCGCTGCGCGAGGCAGGGCTGACGATCGGGCCCGGCGACCGCGTACAGCCGGACAACCAGGCGGCGCTCACCGGCGATGCCCGCATCGAAGTGACGCACGCGAAGGCCGTCACGGTGGCGCTGCCGCACGACCACCAGGTGATTTACACCCTCGAATCCACCGTGGGCGAGGCTCTGGCGGTCGCCGGCATCACCCTGCCCGAGGGCGCGTTCATCGAGCCTTCGGCCGGCACTTCAGTGAGCGCCGGCATGTACGTGCGCATGATCCAGCTCTCGGCATCGAGCGACGTCGAGACGGAATACATCGAGAGCCAGACGGTGTACCGGTCCGACTCCAGCCTCGCGCCGGGCGAGACGCGCACCGTGCAGGGCCACGACGGCGTCCGCGTCCGCCGCTACGACGTGAGCTATGTGAACGGAGAGGAGGCCGGCCGCACACTGCTCGAAGAGACCCTCGAACCGGAACCGGTCGATACCGTCGTTTACTATCCGACGCGCACAGGCCGCGATGAGAGCGCGCCCGCCGACAGCGGCGTCGTATCAAGGACCATCAACGTCTACGCGACGTGGTACAACCCGGCCAGCAGCGGGCGCGCGGCCAGCGACCCCGCGTACGGCCGCACGGCGACCGGCGTCCAGGTCACATACGGTATCGTGGCGGTGGATCCCGACGTGATCCCGCTCGGCACGCGCATGTTCATCCCCGGCTACGGCTATGCGATAGCCGCCGACACGGGCGGAGCGGTGAAGGGCTACATCATCGACCTGGGATTCCCGGACGGAGTGACGGTTGACTGGCAGTCGCGGTGGCTTGACATCTACATCCTCTCGTAATCGAGCGGGCGGCCCGCCACGCGCCAAGAAGCGCTTCGGCCAGCATTTCCTTTCGGACCTCAACATCCTCCGCCGCATCGTCGACGCCGCGGAACTCCAGCCCGGCGAAAGCGTGCTCGAAGTCGGACCGGGGCTCGGCGCGCTGACGGAGGTACTCGCCGAGCGCGCGGCGCGCATTGTGGCAGTCGAAGTGGATCGCGACCTGATCGCGGCACTCCGCGATCGATTCCGCGGAGCACCGCAGGTGGGGATCGTCGAGTGCGACGTGCTCGCGCGTTCGCCTGGCGAGTTGCTGGAGGCGGGTGGCGCCGCCGCGCCGTACGTCGTCGTGGCCAACCTGCCATACAACATCGCCGCGCCGGTGCTGCGCCGCTTTCTCGAAGGCGACGTGCCGCCGCGCCGCCTCGTCGTGATGGTGCAGTTGGAGGTGGCCGAGGCGATCGCGGCGAAGCCGGGGGCAATGAGCCTGCTCAGCGTGGCGACGCAGGTGTACGGCGACACTAGCCTCGTGATGAAAGTGGCGCCCGGAGCCTTCTCGCCGCCGCCGAAGGTGCAGTCGGCGGTGGTGCGCATCGACGTGCTGCCGCGGCCGCGCGTGGACGTGCCTCTCGATGAGTTCTTTCGCGTCGTTCGGGCGGGCTTCGGCAACCCCCGCAAGCAGTTGCGGAACAGCCTGTCGTTCGGGCTGCACGTCAAGCAGGACGTCATCGACATCGTGATGAGAGACGCTGGCGTGGATGCGACGCTGCGGCCACAGGTGCTGTCGATCGACGACTGGGCGGCGATCACCCGCGCATGGATGGCGAGGCCGCAGTGATGCGACGTATCCGGGTGTTCGCCCCGGCGAAGATCAACTGGACGCTCGAGGTGCTGCGGATCCGCCCGGACGGCTACCACGATCTGGCCACCGTGCTGCAAACGATCGACCTGCACGATGTGATCACGTTGACCGACGCCGACGCCATCTCGCTGTCGATCAGCGGCGAAGCCGGCATGCTGGGCGACTCGCCGCCGGAGGCGAACCTGGCGTACCGCGCGGCCGTCGCATTTCGCCAACGGACGGCGGTGCGGCGCGGCGTGCACATCGAGGTCGAGAAGCACGTGCCGGTGGCGGCGGGACTTGGCGGCGGCAGCAGCGACGCGGCGGCGGTAATCCGCGGCCTGAACACGCTGTGGGACGCGCGGCAGCCGGCGGTCAACCTGATCGAGATCGCGGGCGAGGTGGGCTCAGACCCGCCGTTCTTCATCGCCGGCGGCACGGCCGTGGCGACCGGCCGCGGCGACGTTATCGAGATGCTGCCCGACGCGCTCGCGCCGAGCATCCTGCTTGCCACGCCGCCGGAGCACGAGCGCGGCGAAAAGACGGCGTCGATGTACGGTGCGCTCTCGCCCGCCCACTTCGCGGACGGTTACGTGACGATCGGTGTGCGGGAGATCGTCCAGAGCGGCCGGATGATCGTCGATGACGACCTCAACAACACGTTCGAGCACATCACCGCCAGGATGCAGCCGGAGACCGAGATGGCGATGGATGGGCTGCGGGCACAGGGCTATGTCCCGCATCTCGCCGGCGCCGGGCCGTCGTTCTACCTGCTGCTCCCTGACGGCGCTGGCATCGAGGGCGAACTGAGCAGCCGCATCCGCGACCTCGGCTTCGAACCGCGCTTGGTGCATACGCTGTCACGTGACGAGGCGCTCCGTATCGAGGAGTTATAGGTGGCCGCAGTCTTCGCCGGTTTCGTCGTCGGCTACGCGCTGGCGATTCTGTTCGCTGCGCTCGGCGCGTTCGCGCTCGTGCGGTCGAACGACCGCACCGGCATGGCGCAGCGCCTTGCGCCGCCGGGCACGAGTGTGATCGCGCTGTCGGTTGTCATTCATTTTGCGGCGATCATCGTCCTGACGGCGCTGGGTCTCGTGCTCGGCATGGCGCTTGCGGGCATCGATGCGCGCCGGCCGGAAGGCGGGCTTGGCAGTCCGAATCTCGTCTACACCTTGCTGGTGCTGGCGCTGACGGCGGTCTTCGTAATCCCGAGTTTCGCGGTGCCCGCGGTGCGGCGCTACAGCGTCGCCGCGGCTCTGGTGTTCGCGGCCTCGTTTGGCTGGGCCATGCCCTGGCTTGCGACGCTCGGTTAGCGCGCGTCGAGCCAGCGGCGTGCCGCTGCTATAGTGCAGCGATATGGCCGGAACGATCCTCGACATGCACATCCACACGACCGCCGGCGCGTCAGACAGCGGCCTCAGCCCCGAGGATCTGGCGGAGGAGGCGGGCCTGCGCGGTCTGACCGGACTGAACATAACGGAGCACGACCGGCTGTGGGACACCTTCAAGCTCAATGAGTACCGCCAGCGGCACTCCAGCCTCTTCGTCAACAACGGCATGGAGGTCTCGACGGATCTCGGCCACATGATCGTCGTGGGGCTGACGCAGTACGTTGCCGGCATCCGCCGCGCGGAGGAACTGCGGCGCGTGCTGGACGACCTCGGCGGGTACATGGTAGTGGCGCACCCGTTCCGCCACTGGTTCGATCCGGTGTACTTCCGCAAGCAGGGCAAAGAGCCGTTCACCATGACTCCCGAGCAAGCTGCCGAGCGCATGCCCGTGTTCCAGCTCGTCGACGCGATTGAAGCGCTGAACGGCGCCAATACGCCGCGCGAGAACCTGTTCGCACTGCGCGTGGCGAAGGTGCTCGGCAAGCCGGTGACGGGCGGCAGCGACGCCCATTCGCGCTCAGGCATCGGCTTCTACTGCACGGTCTTCGAGCAGGAGCTCAAGACGCCGGAGGACATGCTGCGAGAGCTGCACGCCCGCCGCTTCCACGCTCACCATGGCCTGCTCCAGCACAAGCTCACCTACTTCACCGAGGACAGCCTCGAGGAAGCGGCGCCGGGTCTCGCCACCTGAGACGACCGCGAGCCGGTGCGTGGTAGACTGCGCGCACGAGTCAACGTTCCAGGGATGGATCCCATGCAGCGCGAGCGGCGGCCCTCTCCGGCCACGCACCCGCGCAGCCTAGATGCCGCGGCCCCCTAGATGCCCTACGTCTCGCTTGACCTCGAAACCACCGGGCTCGATCCGGAGACCGATGAGATCATCGAGGTGGCGGCGATCCGCTTTGACGCGGACGGCGTCATCGACACGTACAACTCACTGGTGAACCCCGGCCGCAAGCTCGAGTACCGGATCGCGCTCCTCACGGGTATCGACACGGCCGACCTCGACACCGCGCCGCACTTCGGAAGCATCGCCGCGGAGGTGGAGGCGTTCATCGGGCTCGATCCGATCGTCGGGCAGAACCCCACCTTCGACACCGGATTCCTTGCCCGCAAGGGGATGCAGGTGTTCGGGCCGACGTACGACACCTTCGAACTCGCGAGCCTGTTGCTGCCCGGACTGCAGCAACACTCCCTCGGCGCGATCGCCGACCACCTGGGCATCGAGTTCACCAACCGGCATCGCGCGATCGCCGATGCGGAGGCGGCGCGGCGCGTGTTCATCGCGCTGCGCGAGCGGTTGCTGGCGTCGCCGCCGGACGTGCTGGCGGAGGCCGACCGGATCGCCTCGGCGAGCGAGTGGACGTTGCGGCACCTGTTCCGGGAGATCGCGCTCGCACGGCCGCACCGCCCCGGGGACAGCGAGCGCGAGGGTTTCGTGCATGGATTCGTGAAGGCGCCAGTCGCCGCTCCCGAGGCAGCGTCGCCTTCGACGCGCACGGTCGTCGTGCCGCCGGACGAAGCAGCGGCGCTGATCACGTCGAGCGCGGCTCACGCGACGATCGATGCATTCGAGGAGCGGCCGGAGCAGTCGAGCATGGCGCGCGCCGTCGCCGAAGCGATCGCCGAGGGCGACCGGCTGATCGTCGAGGCGGGCACGGGAGTCGGCAAGTCGCTAGCGTACCTGGTGCCGGCGGCGCTGCACGCCGCGCGTAACAACACCCGCGCGGTGATCTCCACCAACACCATCAACCTGCAGGATCAACTTATCGGTCAGGACATCCCGATTGCGCGGCGCCTGCTGGCCGAGGCTGGAATCGATTTCGACGGCCTGCGCGTGGCGCAACTCAAGGGGCGGCGCAACTATCTCTGCCTGCTGCGTTGGGCATCGGCCGTACACGCGAGCTCGCTGAATTCGGACGAGGCACGCGTGCTCGTGCGGTTGCTGTTCTGGTTAGGCCACACTGACACCGGCGACAGAGGCGAGTTGAACCTGCGCCGCGAGGAGGACCCTGCGTGGGCACGGCTCAGCGCGCAGGACGGCGGCTGCCTGTCGATGCAGTGTTCATACGTGCGCGACGGCTCCTGCTTCCTCCATCGCGCGAGAAAGCGCGCCGAGTCGGCGCACCTGCTCGTCGTCAACCACGCGTTGCTGCTATCCGACGTGCGTGCCGCCGGCAACGTGCTGCCCGAGTACCAGCACCTGGTGGTCGACGAGGCGCACCACCTCGAAGACGAAGCGACGAGCCAGTTCGGCTTCGCGGCGTCGGAATCGGACCTGGTAGCGTGGCTGGACCGGCTCTACACGCGGATCTCTCGCGACCGCGAGGGCGGCCTCGTGGCGACGGTGTTCACCGCCACGCGCGTGTCGCAGCAGGCGATCGGCCCGGCCCCGCAACTGCAGGCGCTGACGCGGACGCTCATGCAGGCGACGACGCGCGTGCGTGACCGCGTGCCCGCGTTCTTCCGAATGCTGCAGGAGTTCGGGCAGCAACGCGCGAGTGGCCGCAACGACTACGACGAGCGCATCATGATCAACCGCGCCATGCGCGTGCAGCCCGACTGGTCCGACATCGAGACGAGTTGGTTCGAGGCGGAGGAACTGCTGACCGAAGTCCTGGGCATCGTCGAAGACCTGCACGCGATGCTGCTGCAGGCGGAACCCGCCGCTGTGCTTGACCGCGACGCTGTTGCTGCCGAGGCCGGTGACCTGCACGAGGCGGGCGAGCAGCTACGCGCGGGCCTGTCGCGCATCATCGGCCAGGACGACCGCGAGACCATCTGCTGGCTGACGATGCCGCGGCGCGACGCATCACCTTCGCTCGCGAGTGCGCCGTTGTCCGTGGCCGAAACGCTGCGCGCCGGGCTGTTCGGCTCGAAAGAGAGCGTCGTGCTCACGAGCGCGACGCTCAGCACCGACGGCCACTTCGACTACATCAAGGGCCGGCTGGGGTTCGAAGACTCGCGTGAACTGCTATTGGGCTCGCCGTTCGACTACAAACGCTCGACGCTGATCCTCGCCCCGAGCGACATGCCGGAACCGAACCAGCACGGCTACCTCGCGGCGCTGCAGGCCGCGCTCATCGACCTGGTGCGCGCAAGCGAGGGGCGCGCGCTGGTGCTGTTCACATCGCACAGCTCGCTGCGCGCCGCGTACCAGGGGATCAAGCGGCAACTCGAAGCGGAGCAGATCCTCGTGCTGGGGCAGGGCATCGATGGCGCGCCCCGCCAACTGCTGGCGACGCTGCGCGAGAGTCACCGCACGGTGGTGCTCGGAGCGTCGAGTTTCTGGGAGGGTGTCGACGTCACTGGCGAGGCGCTGTCGCTGCTCGTCATCGCGCGGCTGCCGTTTTCCGTGCCATCGGATCCGGTGTTCCAGGCGCGCGCCGACCTTTTCGATGCCCCCTTCGAACAGTACGCGCTGCCGCAGGCGATCCTCCGATTCAAGCAGGGGTTCGGGCGGCTGATCCGCCGCAAGACGGACCGCGGCGTCATGGTGGTGCTGGATCGGCGGCTCCGCAGCAAGCGATACGGCGATACGTTCATCCGCTCGCTGCCGCCGTGCGACCTGCGGGAACTGCCTCTGCGGGATCTCGGCGCGGAGGCTCGCACGTGGCTCGCCCGGCCCGATAGCACAGTCCGGTCATGAACGTCGCGCTCCGCGAGATCGCCGACGGCGACGCCGCGTGGCTCGACACCTGGCTCGGCGCCGTCGCGGAATCCGTCGGTTACGACGCAATCAACATCGCGGACGCGGCGGCTTCGCTCGTTGGCCGGCTCCGCGCCGAGCCGTCGCTTCGTGCACGCATCATCGAGCGAGACGGCGCAGCGGCGGGAGCGGTCGTCTACCGGCTGCATGCGCCACGGCGTGACGCATCGGTGATCGAATTCGTCGGGACACCGCCGGCGGAGGCACGGCGCGGGTCGGGCATGGCCGCCGCTGCGGTTATCGAGCGAGAGATACGCGAGGCCGGCACGAAGATCGTCTACGTGCCGGCGCCGGACAGGCACGGGATCGCCGTCTATTTCTGGATCAGGCTGGGATACCGGCCGCTGCCGTCGGCCGAGTGGCCATGCCTGCGCGCCGGCGTCGCTTGGATGGCGCGCCGGCTCTAATCGCGCCGAACCTCGGCGTCGTAGACCAGTTCTTCCTCGAAGTCTTCGGCCGGCTCCTCGCCGCGCTCCACCGCGCGTCGGCGCCGTTTGAGGCGCCCGGCGATGACCACGTTGGCGACGAAGAGATGGGCGAGCGCGTAACCGAAGCCTGCCACTGCCGCGATCTGCGCGACCGCGGCCATAGTGTTGGTCGGAGCGCCGTTGAGAAAACCTGCCAGCAGCATCCCGGTGACGAACGCGAAGAACACCGGGAACGTGCGCCATCGCCACTCCGGGCGCGTGCGAATACCGGACGCGCCGCGTGCCGCGGCACCGAGCGTTGGCTTCGAGGCACTCTGCGGCTGCTTGTTCTGCCGCGGCGCGTTCCGCACAGGTCGCTGCTTCTTCCGCGCCATCAGGCTCGCTCGCCGGTCATGCGCGCTTCCGGTATCGGCGCAGGCGCGCCGTAGGCTGGCGCCTTGGTGCAGATGCCGGCGTCTGGGCGCCGCCGCGCGAACCTGCGGCGGGGCCGGTAAGGCAGTTCTGGCAGGCAAACTGAAGCGCCAAGTACTGGTCGTCGATCCACACCTCGCCGCAGTCCTTCGCCTCGACGTCGTTGCGCTGATTCAGGTGGTACCGCTGGTCGCACCAGTTGCACTCGGCGGACATGCGTACCTCGACCGCTTCGGTGCAGACGACGCAGGTGAACGATTGCGGTTGTGTTTCAGTCGCCATTGATTTGCATTTCCACGCTGAAGGCCTCGGCGCCGGAGTCGCGGACGCTCTTGGCGAAGCGCAGCGCCAGCGCGCGCTCGTCGCCGCGGTCGCGAGCCCAACCATCGAGCCGCGCCGCGCGGATGAGTTGCAGCCCGCGCTGCACCTGCGGCCCCGCCGGCACACCCAAATCCTGCAGGTCGCGACCCGTGAGGATGGGGTGCACGTGCCGCCACTCATCAAGGTAGCGAAGGGCCAGTTGCCGGGCAATCGCATCGGCCGCGGTGACCGCGTACGCAGCGACGGACGCGGCCGGGAACCGATCGAGCAGTACCACCACGCCCGACGGCTTGGCCCCCGGGCGACGCAAGATGTCCGTGAGCGGAGCGAGCGCCGCCATGCCGCGCACGGCCGCGTCCTCGTTACGAGGGAGTCGCAGGCGCGCACAGACGCTGTCGATGTCCGCCGCTGTCACTTTCGAGGCAAGCAGCGCGAACCCGAAGGGTATCAGCGGCACATCGGTCGCCGGTGGGTCGGCATAGGCGCTGCTCTTCGACGAGTCCCAGTGCAACGCCACATGCGTCGACCGGAGGACGCCCGTAGCCTGGCATGCCTCCAGCGCCGGTCCGGCCTTCTCCTCGGACAGCATCAGCGTGATCTCGCGGCGCACGCGCTCGCCCCCGACCGTGCCGATGTACCCCACATCGCGTCGCAGCAGCATCGCCGTGTGCGCCTCCATGGCGAAGCCGAGCCGTGCGGCGTATCGCAGCGCGCGAAAGATGCGCGTCGGGTCATCCACGAACGAACCGTCGTGCAGGACGCGGATAAGGTTAGCCTGTATGTCGCTCCTGCCGCTGCACGGATCGAGGAGCGCGGCCTCCCCATCGATCCGGATCGCGATCGCGTTCATCGAGAAGTCCCGGCGGCGCAGGTCCAGTTCGATCGGTGCGGGCGCTGTCCGCGGCAGTCCGCCCGGTCGCGCGTAGGTCTCGCTGCGGGATGTTGCGATATCGATGCGCGTGCCGCCGGCGATCGTGCTGGCGGTGCGAAATCGGGCGTGCGCGGTGACCTTCGCGCCGGGGAAAGCTCGCGCGGCGACGTCGATGGCGTCGGCCTCGGTCACGAGGTCGATGTCACCGAGCGGGCGCGTGAGCAGCAGGTCGCGGACCGCGCCGCCGACGGCGTACACGCTCCCGGAACCGCGCTCCGCGACGACGCGGGCGACCGCATCCTGCGCACCCGGAGGCAGCGACCGCAGAAGCAGCGCGCGGAGATCGGCCGCGGGGCGATCGATCATTGTCATGCCGTGCAGTATAAGGTCGCTGCTCGGCTTGACAGTCGTACCGGCGGGTACCTATGATCACGCGGGTTTGGCGGCAGGTGGGTTCAATCGGCTCGGCGGACGCGTGGGGAAGGAACCCCGATGGCCGCAACCGACTGGAGTGGGAGGAGCGGAATTCGCGCCGTGACGCTGGAGCGTCCGGCGGCGGGCCAGACCTCTGTCGCCCCGTTGGATTGCCGCCTGACACGACCGCCCCGGGCGGTCGTCGCTGTTTCAGGGCCGTACGAGGCCGCGTCGCCCCGCGTCACGAGAGGTGCGAACTTGCCCGACTGGAAGGAACTCGAGGCGAAGCTGCACCTCAAGTTCAAGAATCCCAGCCTGCTCAAGCAGGCGCTGATCCACACCTCGTACCTCAACGAGAACCCTGGCATTGACGTCGGCTCCAACGAGCGGCTCGAATTCCTCGGCGATGCGGCGCTCGGCGTCGTCGTCGCCCAGCAGTTGTACAACGAGTACCCGGACGTAGACGAAGGGCAGCTGACCGAGCTACGGGCGCACCTGGTGCGCCGCGACACGCTGGCGCGCGCGGCCGCGCGGTTCAACCTCGGCGAGTACCTGCAACTCGGCCGTGGCGAGGATGCGGCCGGGGGCCGGCGCCGGCCGACCAACCTGGCGCGCGGGTACGAGGCGCTCGTCGGATCGATCTTCCTGGATTCAGGCATCGCCAGCGTGCGCGCGTTTGTGAAGCGCAGCCTGAAGGACGAGCTGCAGGCGCTGCGGAAGAAGGGCATGCCGCACGACCCGAAGTCGCGGTTGCAGGAAGTGATCCAGTCGAAGTGGCAGACGACGCCGTCGTACAAGCTGCTGAAGACTGAAGGCCCCGACCACGCGCGGCGCTTCACCGTGCAGGTGATGGTGGGCGGGCGTGCGCTCGGCGTCGGTGAGGGACGCAGCAAGCAGATGGCGGAGAAGGAAGCCGCGCAGCAGGCGCTGAACGAGATCGAGCAGGAGATCGCTTAGTTGTACCTAAAACGTCTCGACGTGCAGGGCTTCAAGAGCTTCGCAAACAAGACGACGCTCCAGTTCGGCACCGGCGTCACATGCGTCGTCGGCCCCAACGGCACCGGCAAGACGAACGTCGCCGATTCGCTGCGCTGGGTGCTCGGCGAGCACGCCAGCCGCACGCTGCGTGCCCGCAAGACCGAGGACGTGATCTTCGCCGGCAGCGACAAGCGCTCCCCCATGGGCGTCGCGGAAGTGAGCATCACGCTCGACAATAGCGGCCATTGGCTGCCGATCGAGTTCGACGAGGTCGTCGTCACGCGGCGGGCGTACCGCAGCGGCGAGAACGAATACCTGATCAACAACTCAAAGGTCCGACTCCGCGACGTCGTCGATCTCTTCCTGCGCGCGCAGGTCGGCCAGAACAGTTACGCCTTCATGGGGCAGGGCATGGTCGAGCAGGTGCTCAGCCTGCGGCCCGAGGACCGCCGCGGCCTTATCGAGGAAGCGGCCGAGGTGCGGCTGCACCGCAACAAGCTCGAAGACGCCCAGAACAAGCTGAAGGCGACGCGCGAGAACATCGACCGCGTGCGGCTGCTCGTGCGCGAGATCGAACCGCGCATCACGCAGCTCGAACGTCAGGCGGGGCGCGCGATCAAGTACCAGGAACTGGCGCGAGAGCTGGCCACGACGCTGCACGTCTGGTACTCGCACCAGTGGCAGGATGTCAACGACGCGCTGCTCGCCGCCATCACGACGCAGGATCAGCGCTCGGAGGAGTTCGAGCACGTCAAGGCGGACGCGAAGGCATGCGACGACGGCCTCGTACAGCTCCGCGCGGCGATCCAGGAGCGGCGCGGCGAGATCGCGCTGCGCGAGGAACGGCTGCGCAAGCTCCAGGACTACGTGCGCGACCTGGAGCGCCGCGCCGCGCTCGACACCGAACGCGGCAAGATGCTCGCGGAGCGCATCGCGGAGCTGACCGCCGAACTGGTGTCGCTCCGCGCGGACGAGGCGGCGCAGGGCGCGGCGGCGACGGCCAAGGACACGAGCGAGCTCGATGCGCGCCTCCAGGACGCACGGCAGCAACTGGCCGGGCACCGCGCGCGGCTTGCGACGGTCGAGCAGGAACTGACCGCACATCAGCGCACGGCGCTGACGCAGGAGCAGGCCGCTGCCCGCGCACTCGTCGCGGTCGAGGACCTTACCCGCCGCGCGATCGAGGCGGCTGACACGGCCGCAAAGCTGCGACGCGATGGTGACGGCTCCGCGGAGGAGCGCCGGAAGATCATCGGCGAGTTGGCCGCCTGGGCGCGCGAGTACGCGCACGTAGCGAAGGATGCCGCGCTGGTGAGCCCGCGGCTGCAGTGGGCGATCAACGACCGCGAGCGCGAGACGAAGGCGCTTGACAGCTACCGGAGCGACGAGACGGCCATCGAGGTTGATCTCCGCAGCCTGCGCAGCGAACTGGATTCGGTGCAGGTACGCATGGAGCTGTTCGAGACGCTCGATGTCAAGCCGCAGGCGCCCGACGCCGGCGTACGCACGATCCTCGAAGCGGGCGGCGCCATGAAGCGCGAGACGGTGCCGGCTGACGTGGAGTTGACCGGCGTGGTCGGACTGGTCGGCCAGCTGTTGCGCGTGCCGCCCGGCTTGGAGAAGGCGATCGAGGCCGCGTTGGCGGAGAACCTCTTTGCCATCGTGATGGAGCGTGACTCCGACCTGCGGCGCGCGCTCGACCTCCTGACCTCGGGCGACAACGGCCGGGCGATGATGTATGCGCTCGACAGCTTTCAGGAGTCGCGGCCGCTCCATCTGATCAAAGAGCGGGGCATCGTCGGCGTCGCGTCGTCGCTGGTGCGCTGCGACTCCCGATACCGCAAGCTCGTCGACACGCTGCTCGGGCGTACGGTCGTCGTCGAGGATCTGGCGCTGGCGCAGCGCGTCGTGCGGCGCGGCCTGGCCGGCGCCGTCGCGACGATGAGCGGCGTGCTCGTCCGGCCGATCGGCTCCGTGGCCGCCGGTTCGCTGTCGACGGTCGAGGCGTCGTTTGTCCGCGAACGCGAGCTGACGGATCTGCCGGCCGAATTGGAGCGCCTGCGCCCGCTGATCGCCGAGCGCGAATCCGCCCTGCAGGAGGTCGCGCGACAACAGGAAGAATCGCAGCGCCACGCCGCCGAACTCGTCGGGACGGTCGACGCACTGCGCGAGGAGAAGTCGCGGCTTGATGCAGCGATCGCCGCAGCGCGCCCGCAGCTGGCGGCGTTCCGCGCGCGGCTTCACGCGCACGCGACCTCGACCCGCCAGCGGGAAGACCAGATCTCGGCGCTGCGCGCGAGACGCGAGCGCGCGGAGGCCGACCGGGAGACGCGAGCCACGGAAGCGCGCGAGGCGGCGTCGAAGGAGCAGGCGGCGCGCGAAGCCATCGCGGCGCTCGAATCCGAGCGAACGGCGCTGGCCGACACGGTCGCAGAGGAAGCAGCCACGGTCGCGCACCTGGACGGCGAGCTGCGCTCCGAGCGGCTGGTCACCGATGCGGAGCGGCAGTCACGCGAGCGGCTGGCGCGCCAGATCGCCACGAAGGACGAGCAGAGGACGAAGGCGCAGGAGGAAGCACAGACGATCACGGCCCGCCTGGCCGCCACGCAGCGAGAACTCGACGAGAAGTCTCGCGATGTCGACGCCTTGCGTGAGGAACTCGTCCCGGCGCGGCAGGAACTGGCGCAGTTCGAGTCGCGGGAGCGCGCTCTCTCGGCGCAGTTCGCGGAATCGAACGAGAAACTTCGGACGGCCGAGCGCGCGCAGTACGACGCCGAGAACGAGGTGCGCATCCGCCGCGACGAGCTCGAGGCGCTACGCCACAGCCTCGAATCCGAGGGCTTCGTCGCCACGGCCGACGGCGAGATCGAGCGCGCCCCGGAACCGGAGCCCGAACCCGAAGATGAGCCCGCCGAGGCATACGCGACCGGGGGCGGGCCGCCTTCCTGGCTGAAGGCGGAGGACAGTGACACTGATCTGCCGCCGATCCGCGGAGGATCGACGATTAACCCGGTCGAGGTGCGCGACCGCATCGCCGACCTGCGCGCGCAGATCCGCGGCCTCGGGCCCGTCAACGAGGAAGCGGCCACGGAGTACGAGGAGAGCCGTGAGCGGTTCGACTTCCTGACGGGACAACTCGGTGACCTCGCGCAGGCGGAGGAGCAGCTCAACGAGGCGATCGGCGAGCTGGAGACCGTCATCCGCGAGCGCTTCCGCACCACGTTCAAGACCGTGAACCGCGAGTTCGAGCGCTACTTCAGCGCCTTCTTCCGCGGCGGCACCGCACGGCTGGAACTCGGCGAAGCCGACGAGTACGGCCTTCCCGGCGTCGAGATCGTCGCGCAGCCGCCGGGCAAGAAGCTGGGCTCGCTGGCGCTCCTCTCAGGCGGCGAGCGGTCGCTGACGGCCGTGGCGCTGCTCTTCGCACTGCTCCAGGCGAACCCCTCGCCCATCTGCGTGCTGGACGAGGTCGACGCGGCGCTCGACGAAGCGAACGTCGGCCGCTTCGTCGAGGAGCTGCGGGCGCTGTCGCAGCGGACGCAGTTCATCATCATCACCCACAACCGCCGCACCATCGAGACCGCGGACACCATCTACGGCGTGTCGATGGGCGCCGACAACGTATCCCGCGTCCTCAGCCTGCGCCTCGCCGATGTCGAGAAGGACCTGCTCGACTAACCGCGGGCACGATGATCAGGCTCGGGACGGATCCTCCGGCCGCCAGTGAGGCGGAGCCGGGCTGCCCGCGCACTCACTTCACCGCCCCCGCGCCAGCGGATAGAATGCCCCGATACCAGGAGGAGACGGACATTCTACGCATCTTTAAGCGGACGAAAGAGACCGACGAAAAGACCGAGCAAGCGCTCGAACGGACGCGCAAGGGCTGGTTCAGCAGCATCTCCGGCCTGTTCGACCGCGCGAAGATCGATGACGAGGTCTGGGAAGAGATCGAAGAGCTGCTGATCGGGGCCGACACCGGCGTCTCGACCACGCACAAGATCCTCGGCGAGGTCCAGTTGCGTGTCGAGAGCGAGCGCGTGAAGGATCCGGCGCAGGTCCGCGAGATGCTCAAGACGGAGCTTGTCAACATCCTCCACGCGGGTACGGCCAAGGGCCGCATCTGGGGCGAGGAGGAATCGCCGCCGCCGGGCCGGCCGGCGGTCATCCTCATCGTGGGCGTCAACGGCACGGGCAAGACAACCAGCGTTGCCAAGTTGGCGCAGGCGTACCGGGAAGACGGCGAGAAGGTCGTCGTCGCGGCGGCCGACACCTTCCGCGCCGCCGCGATCGAGCAACTCAAGAGCTGGGGCGAGGTCGTCGGCGCCGACGTCATCGCGCACAAGCAGGGCGCCGATCCGGGCGCCGTCGTGTTCGATGCGATGACCGCCGCTGAGAGCCGCGGCGCCGACGTCGTGCTGATTGATACCGCCGGCAGGCTGCACACGAAGTTCAACCTGATGGAGGAACTCGGCAAGATCCGCCGTGTCATCGAGCGCAAGCTGCCCGAGGGCCCGGACGAGGTGATGCTGGTCCTTGATGCCACAACGGGGCAGAACGCCCTGGTGCAGGCCAAGGCGTTCGCGGAGGTGGTCCCGATTACTGCGCTCTGCCTCACAAAGCTTGACGGCACGTCCAAGGGCGGCATCGTGTTCGCGGTATCGGATCAGCTCGAGATCCCTGTCCGATTCATCGGGACGGGTGAGAAGCCGGAGGACTTGACACCGTTTGACGCCGGCGAATTCGTTGATGCGCTGTTCCAGTAGCCTGAGGGGGCCGGGACATGCCGGCGAGCGTAAATCACTCCGTATCCTTCGGCCGCGCTTGTTAGACGCCGCTGGGCCGCACGTTTAGGCTAAGGACTGCATGAGCGAAGCAATCCGGTGGTGGCTGGTCCTCGAACTGGTGGGGTTGATCCTGCTGCCGCTGTGCCTCGCCCTGTTTCGGAGGCTCCCGGACCGCGGCTACTCACTGTCCAAGCCGTTCGGCCTCCTGTTCGTCGGCTACGTCTTCTGGCTGCTCAGCAGTCTCGTCCACCTGCCGAACTCGAACGGCGGGGTCGGCTTCGTGCTGTTCCTGTTCGCGCTCCTCTCGGGCGCGTTTGCTTACCGGGAGCGCGATGATCTCACCGCGTGGTTCCGCGGCCACTGGCAGTACATCGTGGGTGTGGAGGTGCTGTTTCTCGTCGTGTTCGGACTCGCGGTGTACCTGCGGGCGCAGGTCGGGCAGATCGCCGGCACCGAGCAGCCGATGGACCTGATGTTCGTCAACGCCGCTACCCGCGCCAGCCACTTCCCTCCGAAGGACCCGTGGCTGAGCGGCCACACTGTCGCCTACTACTACTTCGGGTATCTTCTCGTCGCGATGACCGGGCGCATGGCCGGCGTGCCGACCGACGTCGCGTACAACATCGGCATCGCCATGATCGCAGCGATGGCGCTCACCGGAGCGGCGGGCATCGTCTACAACCTCGTGCAGATGCGCGAGTCCGCAGCCGAGGACCTCGAAACTGGCAAGCCGGCACGGCAACGCTTTAACTGGCGGCCGCCGGCGTTTGGCATCGCCGGCGGGTTGATGCTCGTCGTCATGGGCAACCTCGTGTGGGTCCTGGTGTTCGCGTCGGCGTGGGGCATCGGCGGCAGCGGCTTCTACGACTGGGTCGATGTCTCGGGGCTGAAGGCCGACGAACTGCGCAACTCGTGGTATCCGTCCGACTTCTTCACGTTCTTCAACGCCTCGCGCATCTATCCGCTGAACCACCAGGACTTTCGGGCGATCACCGAGTTCCCGATGTTCAGCTTCCTACTCGGCGACCTGCACCCGCACGTGATGGCGCTGCCGTTCGTACTCGTGGCCGTCGCCGCGGCGCTGACGCTGTACCGCAGCCCGGAGCCGCTCGACATCACGTTCTGGCTGCAGCGGCCGCTCGCGCTGGTCGCGGGCGCGATCATCGTCGGCGGACTTGCGTTCGTGAACACGTGGGACATCGTGACGATGTCGTTCATCGTGGTCGCGGCCGCGTTCGTCAGTAATTACATGCGCGTCCGCGCGTTCACGGCCGACCTGTTCGTGCAGATCGCCTCCTTCGCTGTGCCGCTGCTGCTGCTGGCGGTGCTGGCGTATCTTCCGTTCCTGGTTTCGATCTCCGGCAACTCGCAGGCCGATGGTATCGGCGCCGTCGTGTCGAACAAGGACATCACGGTGCCTGGCACGAGGCCGTTCCACGCGTTCCTGTTCTGGGGGCCGCTGTTCGTCGTGGTGATCCCGTTCGTCGGCGCGCGGCTGCTCGCGGCGCGCGAGCGCATCAACCGGCGGGTAGCCGCGATCGCCTCCGCGCCGGGCATGCTCATCGTCGCCGGCTGGGCGCTGCTCTTCCTCTTTGAGAAGGCGAGCGGCAGCAAGCATCTCGGCAACAGCGCGGGCGGCCTGGCGACGCAGATTTCCGACCGGGGCAGTGGCTGGCTGACCGATGCGTTCCTGGTGGCCGTGCTTGGCGCGGCGGTGCTCGCGCTCTGGCTCGAACTGACCGCGCGGGACGGCCGCGACGAGCGCGAGAGCAGTGTCTTTGTGTTGCTGCTGACGGCGACGGCGATGCTGCTGATCCTGGGCACAGAGTTCTTCTACGTCGGCGACGTGTTCAACTCGCGGATGAACACCGTCTTCAAGCTCTACTATCAGGCATGGCTGGCGCTGGCCATCGCGGGCGGGTTCGCCCTGTACTACCTGGCCACCGGATGGCGGTTCACGTTTGGCGGCGCGCGCGCATTTCGATGGGCTTGGGGTGCGGCGGCCGTACTCGTGCTGGCCGGCGCCGCGCTCTATCCGCTCGGCGCCAGCTTCAACCGCATGCGGCCATACGACGCGGGCGGCAACCGCAGCTCCGCGACGGGCGACCTGCGCGGTCTGGCGTACTTCCCGGCGGACGAGCGCGCCGGCATTGAGTACCTCACGAAGCAGGCGCAGGGACAGAACATCGTGATCGCGGAAGCGGTCGGCGGCGATTACACCTTGGCGGCGCGTATCTCCGCGGCCACAGGCATCCCGGCGATCCTGGGCTGGAAGGGGCACGAGGACCAGTGGCGCAGCAAAGCATGCAAGCCGTGCGCCGGCCGGTTCGAGGATGTCAACACGCTCTACCGCTCCACCGACCGGGCCGCGATGGAGAGCATCATCAAGAAGTACGGCGTGACGTACATCTACTGGGGGCCGTTGGAGACGACGACCTACGGCACGGCGGGCATGGAGAAGTTCAAGACGCTCACGGTGGCCTTCCAGTCGGGAGCGGTTACGATATACCGGGCTAAGGGCATAACAGGCGAGGTTGCAGCTCCATGAGCGCAGAAGAACCAAACGTCCCGTACGGCGGCACGACGGGCGAGCGGCTGAAGGCATTCGCGCTGAACGAAGACTCGCGCGAGCGGCTCTCGGCGGTCTGGGCGCGCTACTGGGAACTGAGCGCGTACGCATTCCTGGGCGTCTTCGCCGCCGTGCTGCGTTTCTGGAACCTCGGCGAGCGTGCGATGCACCACGACGAGAGCCTCCACGGCGTCTACAGCTACGGCTTTTCGAAGGGGCTCAGCCAGTTCTTCACGTTCGGGACGAACAACCACGACACCTATAAGCACGTGCCGTTCATGCACGGGCCGTTCCAGTTCATCGGCAACGGCTTCATGATGTGGATCTTCCAGGATGGCGAATTCCAGTCTCGCATCTTGGCCGCCACTATGGGCACGGCGATGGTGCTCATGCCCTTCCTGTTCCGCAAGCAACTCGGCACCGTGGGCGCGCTTGCGGCGGCGCTCTTCATCACGGTCTCTCCCACGCTGATGTATTACAGCCGCTTCACGCGCGAGGACATTTACACGGCGTTCTGGACTTTCGGACTGGTCATCTTCATGTGGCGGTACATCGCCACGCGCGAGAACAAGTTCCTCTACCTGACCGCAGGCTTCCTGGCAGGCTCCTTCCTCACGAAGGAGACCACCTTCATGACCGCCGCGGCGTTCATCGTATTCATGGACTTCCTCTTCGCGACGCACCTGGCGGAGAAGATACGCGCGACGGCTGATGACATGACCGACGGGCGCTACGCCGCGCTTGTGATCGGGCTGCTGCCGGTGGCATGGCTGATCGCGATCGCCTGGCCATTTATCGAAGACTGGCGGAGCAAGTACGAGCTCGATGAACTGCCGCCCGAGGCGAACCTGATCATCGTCATGGGCACCCTGTCCCTGCCGATGTACGCGGCCGCCGTGCAGATGCTGCCCGGCTTCGGCGACACGTGGAAGGACCGCGCGGGCGAGACCGGCGACTTCCACGTTGCCGATGCGGAGTTCAAGGTCGCGGTCGTGTCGGTTCTCGGCCTGATAGGGTTCTCCGCGGCGCTGGGCATCATGTGGCGGCCCAGGACGTGGGCGATCGCAGCAGCGTGCTTCTGGGTGCCCTTCGTCTTGCTGTTCACGACCTTCGGCTCGAACTACCACATGTCGGATGTCGGCGGCATGTCGATGTACAACCCGTTCCCCGGGCTCTTCTCCGGCGCCTGGGGCTCGCTGGATTACTGGATGAGCCAGCAGTGCGTGAGACGAGGGAACCAGCCGGACTATTACTACTTCGTGACGATCCCGGTGTACGAGTTCGTACCGCTCGCGCTTTCGGGCGCGGCGGCGTTGTATTACGCGATCCGCGGCAAGATCCTGAACGCCGTCGCCATCGGAGCGGGCGCGGCGGCGATCTTCACGCTGCTGTACCTGCCGACCGGCCCCGGCGTGCTCGGTTCGTCGAACTGCCAGGACGACCCGCACGGCGTCTCTATCGTGCATGTCTTCCTGCCGTTCACGGTCGTGCTCATCGGCCTGTTCGCTTTCCCGATGGACCGCCTGAACCGGTTCCTGCTGTTCTGGGCGGTCGTCACCGCCTTCGCCCTGACCGTAGCGGGCGAGAAGATGCCGTGGCTCAACGTCCACATCGCGCTGCCGCTCGCGGTGGTGGCCGGCCGCTTTGTCGGCCAGATGCTGGAAGAGTCGGACCTTCGCGATGACCTGCCGCCGCTTGAGCGACTCGCGCCGTATCTATTCGCCGGCATCGCCGCGGCGCTTTCCATCACGGTCTTCATCAGAGTGGGGCCGTTCACGCCCGCGTCGGCGGGCGGATGGCTGCTCGCCGCCGTTGCCGCCAGCGCGGTGTACTGGGCCTACAGCGGCTACAGCCGCCGCACCGCGATGCAGGTGGCGCTGCTGGGCGCGGTCGCCGCGTTCAGCGTCTTCTCGCTGCGCGCCGGCATCCTGGCCTCGTGGGGGCACCCGAACTCGCCGTACAAGAGCGACCTCGCGAAGCGCGACTGGGGCGAGACGCCCGATGAGTTGCTGGTCTACACCCAGACGTCCGGTGATATCCCCGTGCTGCGCGACCTGGTGGAGAAGTACGCGCGGGAGACCGGCAAGGGGCTCGACGTGCCCGTCGTGGTCGACTCCGCAGACGGCTTCACGTGGCCGTGGGCGTGGTATCTGCGTGACTACAAGAAAGTCACCTACACCAGCATCGGGGCAAACTACCAGCCGCCGCAGGGCGCCATCGTGTTCGCCACCAAAGGCAGCGCCAACAACGTGCAGACCGGCGGCAACTACCAGGAGCCCGTGAACTACGCGCACCGCCGCTGGTTCCCGGAGGACTACCGCGGCGCCGACGGTAAGTACTCCACGCACGAGTTCTTCGCCGACTTATTCTCGCCCGGCGACCTCAAGAATTGGCTCAATTTCTGGGTGAAGCGGACACCTCCGAGCGAGATCGGCCACGTCGACGCCGTGGCGTTTTTCCCCAAGGACGCCAGCGCGATCCCACGCGCGCCCATAGGCCCGACCGTGCGCACAGACGGCACGCAGCTCGTCATCGGCGGCAACGGCTCGGCGCCGGGCCAACTCAGCGGCCCGTCCGACGTCGCGCTCGACGGGTCGGGCAACATCTACGTGGCCGACACGAACAACAACCGCATACAGAAGTACGATCCGAGCGGCGAGTTCCTCGCAGTGGCAGGTGGCTTCACGTCAGACGTGTCGATGAACCAGCCGTGGTCGATGACCGTGGCAAGCGACGGCACGGTGTTCGTGGCCGATACGTGGAACCACAAGATCGTCAAGCTCGACAGCGGCCTGAAGAAGGTGAAGGAGTGGGGGGGCGGCGGCCAGGTCGAGGCCGACGGCGACCCGATGAAGCTCTTCGGGCCGCGCAAGATCACGCTGACGGCGTCCGGAAACGTGCTGATCACCGACACGGGCAACAACCGCGTGATCGAATACACCAGCGACGGCGAGTTTGTGCGGCAGTTCGGCAGCAAGGGGTCGGGCGACCATCTGCACTTCACCGAACCGGCGAGCGTCGTTGCGGGGGCGAACGGCGACATGTACGTCGCCGACTTCTGGAACAAGCGCATCGTGCACCTGGGGAACGACTTGTCGTCCAAGGGCGAGATCAAAGTCGACACCTGGGGCAGTACGGGCGTCACCGACCGGCCGTACATGGCGCTGCTGACGGACGGACGCCTGCTGGTGACGGACCCCAATCCGTGCCCGACAGCGCCCCAGTGCACGACGGCGCAGAATGGCACAGTGCTGGTGTTCGATGCCGCGGGCAAGCTCGTCACGACGTACGATGTGCCGAAGGAAGGGCAGGCGGTGCTGGTGCGCCCCGTGGGCATCGCCTCGGACGGCACGTCGGTGCTGGTATCGGATTCGGCGGGGAACGTCGTGCGCAAGATCCCGCTGATCGAGATCACAAAGTGACATAACAGGTGGCAGGGGCGCCATCACAGCATCCCTGCCACCGTCATCAATTGACCGGCCTAAGGGCCGACCCTATAATTGCGAAGTTTCGCTGCCGAACATAACACAGTGGCGTGTCGCACCCGCGTGCCGCCCCCAGGGAGTATCCGCTTGCTCAAGAGCCGGGGATTCTGGATCGGCATGGTGATCAGCGCAGTCTGTATCGGACTGTTCGTGTTCACCAGCGACGTGCGCCATCCGGCGAAGCTACGGCGAGCATTCTCAGACGTGAACTACTGGTGGATCGCTGCGTCGCTCCCGGTGTACTACGCCGGGCTCTGGGTGCGGACGATCCGGTGGCAATACCTGCTGCGGCCGGTCAAGAAGATCTCGGCGATCCGGCTGTATCCGGTCGTGATCGTGGGACTCATGGCCAACAACCTGATCCCGGCACGGGCGGGGGAACTGGCGCGGGCCTACGTGCTGGGCCAGCGGGAGAAGATCAGCAAGACCACCACGCTCGGCACGATAGCGGTCGACCGCCTGTTCGACGGCGTCACGCTCGTGCCGATGATGCTGATCGTCGCGGCGTTCGCCGGCGGCGACACCCACTTCCCGGTGGGCTTCGGGCAGAGCCTGAACTTCGCCGGCCTCGGCGTCGTCATGGCCGCCTTGTTTGGGGTGGCGCTGGGCATCCTGTTCTACCTGGCCCTTTCGGACACGGGGCGGAACATGCTGCACACGCTCGTGCACCGCTTCGCACCGGGCAGACTCAAGCCCATGGTGGAGGGGCTGCTGGAGTCCTTCTTCGAGGGTCTGCAGGCGCTTCGCAACCCCTTCGACCTCGCGGCGGCCTGGGCGATGTCGCTGCTCTCCTGGACGCTCGAAGCCACGATGTACTACCTCGTCGCACGGGGATTCGGCATTCACGAAGGCTTCCACATCTTCCTGTTGCTCACCGCCGCAGCAAACCTCGCCATCGCTATCGTGGCGACGCAGGGCGGCGTCGGCGCGTTCGAACTCGTCGTCTCGAAGACCATCGTCGCGTTCGGGGCCGCATCTGTCGCCCCTGCCGACTTCAAGGCGCTGTCCGAGGCATACGCGATTGGGTTGCACGCACTGCTGCTGTTCCCGATCGTCGCGATCGGCATCTACCTGATGTGGTCGATGCAGTTCAGCTTCGGCGACATGCTCAGCAGCAGTCGGAGCGCCGCTCCCGACCTCGACCAGGAAGGGCCAGCCGGCGCGCCCCTCTTACACCCGGCGGCTAAGCCGGCCGTCGAAGGGAGCGCGCGCAAGTGAAGGCCTGCATCATCGGCGGCGGCGTGGCCGGCATGACCACCGCGTACCGGCTGATGCAGGCCGGGCACGAGGTTTCGCTCTACGAGTCGACGCCCGAGCTTGGCGGCCTCGTGCGCACGTTCGACGTCGGCGGCAGCAGGCTCGAAGCCTACTACCATCACATCTTCAGCACCGACACAACGATGATCGACCTGATCAACGAACTCGGCGTCGGCGACCGGCTGAAATGGGTCGAATCGAAGGTCGGCTGGTTCAAGGATGGCAAGATCTACCCGTTCGTCACGCCGATCGACCTGCTGAAGTTTGCGCCGCTGCCGCTCATCGACCGTGTCAAGCTGGGCCTGATGGGCGTGCGCCTGCGCGGCCGCGAGGACTGGGCCGAGTTCGAGCACATCACCTGCAAAGACTGGATCGAGAAGAACGTCTCGAAGAACGTGTTCGACAAGGTGTGGGGGCCCCTGCTCCAGGGGAAGTACGGCGACGCGTACGACCAGGTCGCGATGGCGTGGCTGTGGAGCAAGATCCATCTGCGCTTCCAGTCCCGCAAGGGTGGCCCGCTGCAGAAGGAAGAACTCGGATACATGATGGGCAGCTTCCACGTGTACGTGGAGGCGCTGGAGCAACGCCTGCGCGCTGGCGGCGTCGAGATCCGCACCGGCGCCGGCGTCGAGCGGATCACCGCGGAGAACAACCGCGCGACTGGCGCCGTCCTCGCCGACGGCACGAGCGTCGCCGCAGATGCCGTGGTCGCCGCGGTGCCGTCGCTGCTCTTCAAGAAGATGGCGCCGCCGCTGACGCCGGACTACGAGCAGCGGCTTGAGCACGTCCAGTGGCAGGGCGCGGTCTGCATGGTGCTGACGATGAAGCGATCCCTGTCGTCGACGTACTGGATGAACATCGGCGACCGATCGATGCCATTTCTGGCGCTGGTGGAGCACACGAACTTCATCGGACCGGAGAACTACGCCGGCAACCACATCCTCTACATCTCGAACTACCTGCACCAGGGACACGAGTACTTCAGCATGAGCGAAGATCAACTCTGGGCGATCTTCGAGCCGGCGCTCAAGCGCATCAACCCGGAGTTCTCGGCGGACTGGGTGAAGGAGCGGTGGCTGTTCAAGGCGCCGTTCGCGCAACCGATCGTCCGCATGGACTACAGCGCACACAAACCGGACCACCGCACGCCGGTCGATGGCCTGTACCTGGAGACGATGACACAGATCTACCCCGAGGACCGCGGCCAGAACTACAGCATCAAGATGGGCGAAGACGTCGCAAAGATGGTCATCGAGGACCACGCGAAGCGCGGCACGCAGCCGGGGGCAGCGGTGTAGCCTCCGGCAGCTTTCTGGCGCGCCGCGTATCCCCCAAAGAAGTGCCATCCGCCGTTACGCGTTCGGGGCTCCGTGTGGCACGCTCTCCCCAGTCCTACGGCCGCGCACAACAGCCACGCCTGAATGCCGGCCCAAAAGGGCAAAAGTGCCGACCAGACTCCGTCCATAGTCCCCGGGCACGCGCTCCCCGGTGGCGTGCGTCGGGCGGCAACATGCGGAGCAGACATAACGCTGATACGGCGCCTGCCTGCGGCGGCTCAATCTTGTTCACGTACCTGCCCTCGCCTATAGTGAAGCCGCGCACAATCAGGAGCGCGCCGCCCGATGCTCGACAACGAAGTTACGCTCGAGATTCAGCACCTCATCCGCGAGTTCAAGCCGGGTGATGGCGACCTCCTCGGCGCCCTCCATGCAATCCAGCACCACTACGGTTACGTGCCCAAGATGGCCATGCGCGTCGTGGCGAAGCAGCTGCGCCTGAGCGAGGCGAAGGTCTACGGCGCCGCGACGTTCTACAGCGAGTTCCGGCTGACGCCGCCCCCGGAGACGCTCATCGGCTGGTGCAGTGGCCCGGCATGCCGCCTCAGGGGCGGCGAGCACGTCCGCCAGGTGCTGGAAGCTGAACTCGGTATCCAGGTGGGCGAGAACACCGAGGACAACCGGCTGGGACTGCACCTGGCGCAGTGCAACGGCACGTGCGAGCACGCGGCGCAGGTCTGGGTCAACGGCAAGGTCGTCGGGCCGCTCAGCGCCGCCGATGCGGTAAAGCTGGTGCGCGGCCTGAAGGAGAAGGCGTAGCCGATGCCGACGTACGACGAGCTGCGCCCCGCCGCCGCCGCCGCGTGGAAGGCCGTCGCCGATCCGCCGCGGCCACTGTTCATCGTCTCCGTCAACACCTCATCCATCGCCTCCGGCGCAGCCGAGACGCTCGCGGCACTTAAGGCGCTGTCCGAGGGCGGCGCCGGCTTCGACGTGATGCAGACCGGCGACACCGGCTTCGCCTGGATGGAGCCCGTCGTCCAGGTGACCAGGCCCGGCGGCCAGTCCGTGCTGTACGGCAACGTTACGGCCGACAAGGCCGCCGCCTTCGCCGGGGCCGCCGCGAAGGGCATCGCGCGCGATCACCTTATCGGCGTCGTATCGGGCGCCGCGGACGGCGTGCCGGCGCTTGCGGACCTGGACTGGATGAAGATCCAGACGCGCTGGATCATGCACAACTGCGGCGTCATCGACCCCGACAGCATCGACCACTACATCGCGCGCGGCGGCTACGGCGTCTACATGGACGCCGTGAAGCTCGATCGTGATGAGTTGATCAAAGTGATCACCGGCTCGACGCTTCGCGGTCACTCCGGATCGTTCTTCTCGACCGGCACCAAGTGGGGCTTCCTGAAGGGCGCGACCGCTGAGCCAAAGTACCTGGTCTGCAACGCCGACGAGGGCGATCCGGGCGGGTGGGTGAACCGCGTGCTGATGGAGAGCGACCCGCACACGATCCTCGAAGGCATGCTGATCGGTGCGTACGCCACCGGCGCCACGTACGGCTGGATCTACCTCCGTGATGAGTACCCGCTGTCCATCGAGCGCATGAACCGCGCAATCGAACAGTGCCGCGAGAAGGGCATCTTCGGCGACAACGCGCTCGGCACCGGCGTGAAGTTCGATGCCGAGGTCGTGCGTGGCGCGGGCGCCTACGTCTGCGGCGACGAGACGGGACTGATCGCCTCGGTCAACGACGGGCGCGGCATGCCCAAACTCAAGCCGCCGTTCCCGGCGCAGAGCGGCGTGCTCGGCAAGCCGACGAACGTCAACAACGTCGAGACCTACGCGTCCGTGACGGCGCTACTGCGCGTGTCGCCGGAGACGTTCAGCACGGTGGGCACGGAGGTGAACCGCGGCACCAAGCTGTTCACGGTGTCCGGCGCCGTCGCGCAAACCGGCTGTCTCGAGGTGCCATTCGGCACGACGGTGAACGCGCTGCTCACGGCTGTCGGCGGCATCGCGCAGGGGCGTCAGTTCAAGGCGATCCAGCAGGGCGGCCCGCTGTCAGGTCTGCTGCCCGCGGCGGTCGCGGGCGACCTGCCGCTCGAACCCGAGCCGTTCCGCCCCCTGGGCGCCGGCATGGGCGGCGGCGGCATCGTCTTCGTCGACGACACGGCGTGCGTGGTCGACCTCAACGTCATGACGTCGTGGTTCCTCGAAGCGGAATCCTGCGCCCGCTGCACGACGTGCCGCATCGGTAACCAGCGCATGGTCGAGATCCTCGGACGGACGTCGCGCGGCGAGGGCGAGGCGGAGGACGTGGAGCGGATCAAGTCGCTGGCGGCGTCGATGCAGTTCTCGAACTGCTTGCACGGCTCGCTGTCGCCGACGATCATCAACCACACGCTGCAGTTCTTCCGTGAAGAGTACGATGCCCACGCCCTCGCGCATCGCTGCCCGGCGAAGGCGTGCGCGGGTCTCATTCGCTATCGCGTTGCCGGCCAGACCGCGGCCGTCGCCGAGGCCGCGGCGATCTGTCCGACGGGCGCGATCGTGCAAGTCGGCGGCCAGTGGCAGATCGACGACGCGAAATGCATCCGCTGCACCGCGTGTCGCGACATCGCGCCTGCGGACATCGTTGTCGAGGATCGCTACGGCGATACGGTGCCGCTGCGCGTGATCGCCCCGGCCGCGGTCGCCCGGTCAGGCTGACCAGCGCCGTCTCAGCCGGGGTTTGAGCTCAGCCGCTTGCCGATGATCTCCGCGTGCCCGCGGCGGAACTCAGCGCCGCTCATGACCTTACCGCCGGGCCCCTGAACGCGCAGGAGCACCACCGAGGCATCGGCAGCCGCGCACGCGATGCCTTCGTCGTGGCCGTCGCCATTGCTCGCGACGATCGTGCCTGGCGGTGCGGCGATGCGCTCCGGCCGCTCTGCGGCGTCGTGCACGCGCAGCGGCTGGCCGTCGAGGTAGCTGTACGCGATGGGCCACGGGTTGTAGGCGCGGACTTTCCGGCAAACGCCGGCGGCCGGCTCGTGCTGCCAATCGATCAGCGCGTCGGCCTTCTTGATCTGCGGCGCGTACGTTGCCAGCGCCTCGTCCTGCTCCTGCGGGGTGATTTCGCCGGCCTCCCACGGCGGCAGCACTCGCATTAGCAGGTCGGCGCCCGCCTCCGCGACGCGCCCGAGCAGCGTGCCAGCGGTGTCGTCGGGTCGAATTGACACCTCGACGCGGTCCAGCATCGGCCCTGCATCGAGCGCGAGTACGACACGCATGATCGTCGCGCCCGCGCGCTCGTCGCCGGCGAGGATTGCCGCCGGCACCGGCGCCGCGCCGCGCCATCGCGGCAACAGCGATGCATGCACGTTCAGCACGCCCAGACGCGGCACGTCCAGCACGCGCTGCCTGAGAATCTGGCCGTAGGCGGCGATCACGCCAATGTCCGGCGCGAGGGCCCGCAACTGTTCGACGGCTTCGGGCTTGCTGATGGACGGCGGCTGGAAGACGGCCAGGCCGCGCTCGATCGCCAGCGTCTTGACCGGGGGCGGTGCCAGTCTGCGGCCACGGCCGACGGGCCGATCCGGCTGCGTGAACACGCCGACGATGTCGTGATCGCTTTCGATGAGCCTGCGGAGCGAAGGCAGCGCGAATTCAGGCGATCCCAGGAAGACGACACGCATCGCGTGAGGATAGCACGACCCCGCAGCTGGCACGTATACTCCACGCTGGCAGAGGGCTGCTCACGCGAAAGGACCCGCCGTGTCGCGACATCTGCACATCCTGCTCCTTCTTGTGATCGGCGGGGCGCTGAGCGCCTGCGGCTCCGGTGGTGGCGCGAGCGCAACCTCCACGCCGGGGTCGGGCCCCACGCCCGCCAGCAGCAGCGCGGCGTCGCCGGCGCCCACCGTTGCATCCGCGGCCATCAGCATCAACGTGCCGCATGCGGGCGCGTCCGTGCGCGTGCCGTTCGAGATCAGCGGGGCGGCGAACGTCTTCGAGGCGGTGCTTTTCGTGCAGGTCACTGGCGCCGATGGCCGCGCGCTTTGCGAGCGACGCGTGCAGGCTACGTCCGGCACCGGTACGCCGGGCACATGGGCGTCGGTCATGGCGTTCCCGCCGCCAGCCGCCGCGGCGCCCGTGACGATACGCGCATTCAGCCGCAGTCCGCGCGACGGCAGCGAGGAGAACGCGGTCACGCGGAGCGTGCAAGTCTCCGCCGAAACGCCGGCGATCGTCATCGCCGAACCGCGGTGCAACGCCGACATCGCCCAGGGAGCGGCGCTGGCCGTCAACGGCACCGCGCGCGTCTTCGAGGCGACGTTGATGGTCGAACTGCGCGACGCGACAGGAACTGTGGTGCGCACGGCGTTGGTAACGGCGGATGCGGGCGCGCCCGACAGGGGACGCTGGAACACGACACTCGATCTGGCGACAGTCGTCGCTGGCGCGTACGACCTCGTCGCGTACAGCATCAGCGCGCGTGACGGGACGCCGGAAAACATCTTCGCCATACCGGTCAGGATCACCGTATGAGACGCCTGCAGGCCGTCATCAGCGGACGCGTGCAAGGCGTCGGGTTCCGTGAATTCGTGCGGCACGAGGCCGCGTCGCGAGGGATTACCGGCTACGTCTGTAACAGCGACGACGGGCAACGCGTCGAACTTGTGGCGGAGGGCGATGATGTCGCGCTTGCCGGGCTGCTGGACGCGCTGCACGAGGGGCCGCGCTTCGCGAAGGTTGAGCGGGTTGAGTCGGAGTTCAGCGATGCGAGCGGCGGGTTCGCGAGGTTCAGCGTCGAACTGTAGCGCTTAGTCCAGCAGAATCGCGTCCACCTCGTCGCCGGGCTGCACGCCGGGCACGTCCTCCGGCACGACGGCCAGCGCATTCGCAACCGCCATTGACGTGAGGATGCCCGACCCCTGCGGGCCGGTGAGCGCGGCGTAATAGCGCCCGTCGCGGCGCGTGACGATCGCGCGGGCGAACGTGCGCCGCGCGTCGGTGTTGGCGATCGGCTCCTCCACGATGACGCGAACGGTGGGGCGCTGCCAGTCGGTGCGTCCGAGCATCTTGAAGACGGCGGGTCGCCCGAACAACTCGAACGACACCATGGAGCTCACCGGGTTGCCGGGCAGCCCGATGTGCGGCACCCGGCGCCCGCCCGATGCGAAGGCGCCGAACGCCAGCGGCTTGCCGGGGCGCATGCGCACGGTCCAGAAGTTGATCTCGCCTTGCTTCGCCAGGACGTCCTTCACGACGTCGTAGTCGCCGCGGGAGACGCCCGCCGACGTCACGAGCATGTCGGCGTCGAGCCCTTCGCGCAGCTTCGCGGTCAGCGCTTCGACTGTGTCCTTCGCGATGCCGAGTCGGCGCGGCACGCCGCCGCTGGCCGCCACAAGGGCTGCGACGCTGTAAGCGTTGCTGTCGTAGATCTGGCCGGGCTGCAACGGCTGGCCGGGCTCGCGCACCTCGTCCCCGGTGGAGAGGATCGCTACCACCGGACGGCGGTGTACGCGCACGGTGGCGTTGCCCAGCGACGCCAGCACGCCGATCTGTGCGGCATGCAGCACCGCGCCCTTCTGGATGATCGGGTGTCCGCGGCGTACGTCCTCGGCTGCGTATCGAATGTTCGCGCCGTGCTCAGCCGCCTTGAGGACTGCTACCCGGTCGCGGGACTTGGCGAACGAGCCGAACGTGCGCCCCTCGGCCTCGTCCGTCTCCTCGAACGGCACGACCGCATCGGCACCGGCCGGAATCGGGGCGCCGGTCATGATGCGAACGGCTGTGCCAGACTCCACCGTGCCATCGAACACGTAGCCTGCAGCGAGTTCGCCGATAACACGTAATGTGACCGGCGATTCCGTCGATGTGCCGGCGGTGTCGGCGGCGCGCACTGCGTACCCGTCCATCGCCGTGTTGTCGAGTGACGGAATGTCGAAGTCCGAGACGATATCCTCAGCTGCGACCTGGCCGAGCGCATCGAGGATCGGCTTCTCTTCCGGTTCGAGCACATGAACGTAGGAGAGGATGCGTTGCAACGCTTCTTCGACCGAGATCATCGGAGGTCACCTGTCCACTTGTTGTCGCTATGGGCATTGAAGCACACACGAGAGCCTCGGCCTAATCGGCCGAGGCTCTCGCCGGTTGTGAGGCGCGTGTGCGACTATTCTGCCATGGACACAGAGAGCGAAGCCTTCGCGTAGCCCGGGGTGTCGGACTGCGCGATGGCGATCGTGACAGCTTCCTTGTCGCTGTCGCCGGTGAACGTGATGAAGTACTCACCGTCGGACTCCGATGCGAACGCATCGGTCCAGCCGTGCTTCTTCAGTTCAGTCTTGAAGTAGTCATCTACGTGCTCGACCGAGTCCTTGATGTAGACCTCGACGAAGTAGCTCTTGGCGCCGTTGCTCGAGAAGGAACTGGTGCTCGTGACGCGCGAGCCGCTCGGGAACGGCACGCGGTCGGACGGGAAGTCCTTGCTGAGGTTGGCCTCGTCGGGCAGTTCCGCAGGCTCGGGGCTGCTGTCGCTGCTGGGGTCTTCGCCGTCGCTGGAGGAATCGTCCCCCGAAGACGTGGCCGTCTTCTTGGAGCTGGAGCTCGTCGGCGTGTCGTCCCCGCCGTCCGAGGACGCGTCGCCGTTGTCGCCCACGGTCACCACGATCGCGGTCTTGTTGCCGCTGCGCGACGTTCCGATGTACGCGGTCTTCTTTCCGTCCGCGCTGTTGGCGATCCAGAAGCTGCCGTCGCCGGAGCTTCCCGTGGAACTCGACTTCCAGGGACCGTCCTCGAACGCCTTGTCATAGAAGTCCTTGACCTTGTCAAGGTCGTCGCCGGTCTGCCAGGTGACGACGGTGCCCGAAATGCCTTTCTCGGTGCCCGTAGCGCTGCCCTGGACATCAGCGCCCTTGTACACGGGGAAGTCCTTCGGGAAATCGGACGGAACCTTGTTGCTGAGGTCGATCTTCGTGTCGCCGACCTTGATCGACTTGCTGTCACCGCCGCAGCCGAACGCCAGCAGGCCGATCAGCATCGCCGGAGCCAGTACCAAGAATAATTTGCGCATGCGCCTACCTCCTTCTGTGATTACAGTCACGCAGATAGTAACAGGACGAACGGGTCGTGTCACTTGTCCCAGAGACAACCTTTGTGCCCGTCGCGCGCGTCCTCTTCCACCGCGATGATTCCGAGCCGCAACGCGCCGTCCTTCCGCCACGCAAGCGCAAGGCCTTCGGCAACGAGGGCAGCATCGATGCTAAGCCCGTCGCGCGCATAGACATAACGCAGCAAGCGGCCGTAGCGGTCGCGGTTCCGCGCGTCGGGCAGCAAACGGACCTCGCCGGCCGCCAACGCGCGAAGGCGGGCGGTAGCCTCATCGGCGCACGGCTGGCCAACCTCCGGCGCGTTGATGCCGAACAGGCGCACCGTCTCGTCGCGCCCGTCGACTTCGACGTGCAGCGTGTCGCCGTCGACGATCCGAGCCACGCGGGCCCGCTGCATCGGAGCGACGGCGGCGCAGAGGATGGAGTCCGCGCTCGGCGTGCACGTGGACCGTGGCACGGGCGCATCCGCAGCGCAGCCCCATGCCAACGCCGCGAGCGCGATTGCGAGCGAGAGCAGGCGCGTCATCTTCAGTCCGCCGCCGCGGGACATCGTCCGTGTCCTCCATTCGCGCGATGCTATCACACTGCGCGAAGGTGGCGCATTGACACGTCATCCGCCAGCAGGTATTCCGAGGAAGCACGTGAAGGTCAAGCGAGGTTAGGAGATCCGATGACCGGGACAGCCTTTGATGTGGTGGGGATCGGAAACGCGATGGTCGACGTCATCGCCCATGCCGACGAGCAGTTCCTGGTGGCGCAGCAGCTGACCAAGGGCGTGATGACGCTGATCGATGGCCCGCGCGCCGAAGCCTTCTACGCGACCATGCCCCCCGCGGTCGAGATCTCCGGCGGCTCGGGCGGGAACACGATGGCCGGACTCGCGTCGCTTGGGGGGCGGGGCGCGTTCATCGGCAAGGTGAACACAGACGAGTTGGGTCGGGTGTTCGCGCACGATATGCGGGCGGCCGGCGTTGCATTCGACGTGCCTCCGGCGGTCGACGGACTGCCGACCGGGCGCTGCCTGATCATCGTTACGCCCGACGCGCAGCGCACGATGCAGACGTTCCTTGGCGCCGGTGCAGAGCTGCAGCCCGAGGACGTGGACGCCGAGCTTGTCGCCAGCGCGCAGGTGACCTACATGGAGGGATACCTGTGGGACCCGCCGGGGGCGAAGCAAGCGTTCCTGAAGGCAGCGCGGGCAGCGCATGCGGCCGGACGCAAGGTGTCAATCTCGCTTTCTGATCCGTTCTGTGTGGAACGCCACAGGGACGAGTTCCTGGAGTTGGTAGAGCATCACGTCGACATCCTGTTCGCGAACGAGCACGAGGTCATGTCGCTGTACCGTACGCAGAACTTCGACGAGGCGCTCCAGCATGTCCGCCGCAAATGCGACATCGCTGCGCTCACGCGGAGTGAGAAGGGCGCGGTAGTGGTCGCGGGAAACGAGATCCACGTGGTCGACGCGGAGCCAGTCGATGAGGTGATCGACACGACCGGCGCGGGCGACCTGTATGCCGCCGGATTTCTGTACGGGCTCACCAATGGCATGCCGCTGGCGACGTGCGGCCGGATCGGCGCGATCGCCGCGTCGGAAGTGATCAGCCACTACGGCGCGCGGCCGGAAGTGGCGCTGGCGGATCTGGTGAAGCAGAAGCTCGGCTGAGCGGCGGCATCCACGACAATGGAGGCAGCGTGACCGCGCCACTGCCCGACGTGATCGAGGGCCTGCTTTTGCCGTCGGCGTACGACCACCCGGTCGAGCGGGTCGAGCTCATCCAGACGCATATCTCATACGTGCTCCTTGCTGGTGACTTCGCGTACAAGGTGAAGAAGCCGCTCGATCTCCACTTCCTCGACTACAGCACGCTCGAACGCCGCCGCCTAATGTGCGAGGAGGAGGTGCGGCTCAACCGCCGCCTCTGCGCGGAGGCATACCTTGGCGTGTCGACGATCGTCCGCCACGGCGACGCGTACCGCATCGGCGGTCCGGGGGAGGCGGTCGAGTACGCGGTGAAGATGAATAGAATGCCCCAGGAACGGATGCTGCCGCAACTGCTTGCTCGCGGCGAGGCGACGCAGACGCATGTCCGCATGCTTGCCCGCAGGATCGCCGCCTTCCATCGAGACGCTGCAACGGACGAACGCATTGCCCGCTTCGGCAGTGTCGAGATGCTGCAATCGATCTGGGAAGAGAACTTCGACCAGACGGCGTCGCACGTTGGCGACACGATCACGGCAACACAACGCGACGGCATCCGCGCGTACGTCGAGCGCTTCCTCCGCGACAACGGGGCGCTGATCGATGAGCGCGCGCGCGCCGGCCGGATCCGCGACTGCCACGGCGATCTGCGCTCCGATGCGGTCGTCATCCACGAAGGCGGCGCGATCTGCGTGATGGACTGCATCGAATTCAGCGACCGCATCCGCTGCAGCGACGTGGCGAGCGATGTTGGCTTCCTGGCGATGGACTTTGAGTTCCGCGGCCGCTCCGACCTTGCGGATGAGTTGCTGGCCGCGTACCTGGGCGAGGCGCCGGATGCAACGCTGCCACTCGTGCTGGACTTCTACCGCTGTCACCGGGCGTACGTCCGCGGCAAGGTGGACGGGATGCAACTCGACGAACCCGAGGTGCCCGAGGAGCAGCGTCTCGCGGCGCGGGAGCGCGCACAGGCATATTTTGCGCTGGCGCATCGCTACGCCATGGCACGGCACCCGCACACGCTCGTGATGATGATCGGGTTGTCGGGATCTGGCAAGAGCTACGTAGCCGACGCCATCGCCTGCCGCATCGGCGCGGCCGTGGTGAGCTCAGACGTGGTGCGCCGCGAGAGGGCGTCCGAGGAGATGCCGTCGCGCCTCGGCCTGCCGTATGGTGCCGGCGCTTACAGCGCCGCCGCCCGAGCGGGCGTGTACGCGGAGATGCACCGCCGCGCCGCGCGGCATTTGGATCTGGGCCGCAGCGTCGTGTTCGACGCGACGCACATCAGCCGCAGCGACCGGCTGGCCGCCCGGCGGCTTGCGCAGACCACCGGCGCCCGCTTTCTCGGCGTACACGTGGTCGCGGACGAGACGGTCGTGCGGGCTCGGCTCGAGGAGCGCGCAGAGGCGGGTGACGCGGTGTCCGACGCACGCTGGAGCGTCTACCTCGGTCAGCGTGAGCGCTTTGAGCGCCCGGCCGAGTTGTCCGAAGGCGAACTCGTCCGGATCGATAGCGTCGGGCCGCTGCACGAGAACGTGGCGCAGGTGCTGGAGCGGCTCGCGTCAGCCGCCGAGTAAAACCGCGGCTTCCAGCCCGACGCGGATCATCGCATCGATCGCGGGCGCGAGCACGCTGTCCGGCGCCCGCTCGTGTTGGCCTGCGTGGTTCGATGCCACGAGGATGCAGCCCGCCTCCATGCCACGCATCGCCGACACGGTGAAGATAGCGCTGGCCTCCATCTCCTGCGCGATGACGCCGCGGGCCTGCCACCGCTCAACCCACTCCTCGCGCACACGGTAGAGCGCGTCCTCGGTCGCAATGACGCCGATGTGGTGCGTTACGCCGGCCGCGAGTGCGGCGTCCGCCAGCGCGCGTACCACCCGAAACGTGGCGGCAGGGGCGTAGGCATCGCCGGCGGTGTAGTCCGCCGTCGTGCCATCCAGCGGGCAGGCCGCGGTCGCGATGATCATGTCCGACGGCTTGATGCCGATCCCGAGCGCGCCGCACGTGCCAAGACGGATCAGCACGCGCGCCCCGAGCATCGCCATCTCCTCGCACACGATGGCAGCGCTGGGACAGCCCATGCCGGTCGTCTGCACCGAGAAGCGCGAGCCGCGCCAGTCACCTGTGTAGCCGAGGAGCCCGCGAAACTCGTTGTAACAGTGTGCGTCCTGCAGCATCTCCGCCGCCCGCGTTGCACGCCCGGGGTCGCCGACGAGCAACACGACGGGCGCGATGTCGGCGGCGGTCGCACGGACGTGGATCGGGTTCATTCTGGCGTCTCCTGCTACGGTGCGGATCCTGCGGCGCGCATCGCCTCATCGAGCAACTCGATGACGTGCACGACGCTGCCATCGATACTGCGCTGGCGCAGGCCGGCTTCGAGTTGCGTCATACAACCCGGATTGGCGGTGGCAATGATTGTGGCGCCGGTGGCGACGACGTCCTCCATCTTCGCATGGAGCAAGCGCGCAGACATCCCGCGCTGCACGAAGCTGTAGAGGCCAGCGCTGCCGCAGCAGCGGTCCGGCGCGGCCATTTCCCGGACGTCCAGGCCCGGGATCGATGCCATGATGGCGCGCGGCGCCGTCAGTACTCGCTGGGCGTGCACGAGGTGGCACGAATCCTGGTAGGTGACGATCCGCCGAACTTCGGCCAGCGTGCCGAGATCGTGTGCCGCCACGAACTCGAGCACGTCACGCGTCATCGCTGCGAGCTGACGAGCGCGACGGCGATACGCGGGATCATCGTCGAGCAGTTCCCCGTACTCCTTCATCGTCGAGCCACAGCCGGCAGAGTTGACAATCACCGCCTCGACAGCCGCGTCGAGAAAGGCATCGATGTTGCGGCGCGCGAGATCGCGGGCAAATGCACGATCGCCGGCGTGCATGCTGAGCGCGCCGCAACACGTCTGTTCGCGCGGCAGCACCACGCGATAGCCAAGACGGTTCAACACGCGGATGGTCGCGTCGTGGGTGCGCGGGAACAGGTGCGGCATGACGCACCCGGTGAGCATGGCCACGCTGCGCGAAAGCTCCGGCGGCTGAGCAGCCACGTGGAATCGGGTCGCGGGCAATTCCGGGAGCGAGCGTTCCATCGCGTCGAGACGGCCGGGCAGCAGCCGCAGGATGCGCGACCCACGCAAGAGCGCGCGCAGTGGCGTGTGCTGGTACAGCCGCAGCGCCGACATCAGAAGATTCAGCCGGCGCGGATGCGGCAGCACCTGCCGCAGCGCCGCGATGCGGAGGCGCCACGCCAGCGGCCGAGCGCCGCTCTCGACGACCGTCGCCCGCGCCGTCTCCATGATCCGACCGAAGGGCACGCCCGAAGGGCACGCCGTTTCGCACGCGCGGCACTGCAGGCAGAGGTCGAGGTGCCGGAGCAGTCGGGGGACCGGTTGCGCGCGGCCGGACGACAGCGCTTCAATCAAGGCGATGCGGCCGCGTGGGGAATCCGTCTCCATGCCAAGTTCGAGGTAGGTGGGGCACGCCTGCAAACAGAAGCCACAGTGCACGCACCGGGCCAGGTCTTCGGCCAGCGTGGGCGTGGCGCCGGCCTCTTGGGTGTGCGTGGCCTGCGCCATCAGATCCTCCCCATAAATCGACCGGGCGAGAGGATTCCCTGGGGGTCGAACTGCTCCTTCAGCCGACGCATGATCGCGATGTCGGCCCGAGGCGGCCCGAACACGTCGATCTGGTGCTTGATCGCCACGGGCGCCGCATCGACCACCAGGGTGGCGCCAACGCGTGCGACAGACGCGCGCGCGGCTTCGATCAGCGCCGCTGTGCCGGGACCGCCATCGGGCAATACCCACCGGATGATGCCGGCCGCCGCGGTGGCTGAGATGAGGGCTCGCCCGCCACCAAGCTCCACGTCGAGCAGTTCCATGATCGATGCCACTTGGGATGGCAACCCGCCGGCGCGCAACGCGAGTCCGCGCGGCTGGAATGCCGCCGACCACGCCGGCCATGCCACTTGATCGGGCTCATCGAGCCGCGCCCCTGCGTCTGCCGCGAGCACGCGCAGTTCGCGCAAGCTGCGCTCGACCGCGGCGGCGCCACCCGCCACCTCGGCCAGCAACGTCCACTCCGACCTGCCGGCGACGGCAGCAGCCGTCGCGGGCGAGAGTAGTTCCGCGGCGTGCAGCGACAGTCCGACGTCCCGTGCCGCAAGGGCGAGCTCGCACGCCTCGCGAGCCCCGCCGCACGTGACGGCAACGGTCCGGCGAGTCGATGGCAGGGGCAGCACCTTGAATGTCGCTTCCGCGATCACGCCCAGGGTGCCGAGGGCGCCGATATGCAACTTGTGCATGTCGTAGCCGGCGACGTTCTTGACAACACGGCCGCCGGACTTCGCGGATGTGCCGTCCGCGTGCACCGCGCGCAAGCCGATCAACCAGTCGCGTGCTGTCCCGAACGCATAGCGCGATGGCCCGAAGGCATTCGCTGCCAGCACACCGCCGATCGTCGCACCCTCCCCACCGGGCGGGTTAAGCGGCAGGAACTGGCCGTGCTCACCGAGCCGCTCCTGAAGATCGACGAGCCTCACGCCTGGCTCTACGGTGACCGTGAGGTCCGCGGGCTCGATCGCGACGACGCGGGTCATCGCCTCGAGCGAGATCGCGACGTCGTACCTCGCGGGCACGTTGCCGATCGAGAGGTGCGTGCCAGCGCCGACCGGAATCGCCGCTACACGCGACCTTTGTGCTTCGGACAGCACCGTCTGAAGTTCGGGTAGCGATGCCGGAGAGACAACGATCCCGGGCGCGAGGCCATCGACTGCAAACGTGGCCGCATCTTTGGATCGAATCTGGATGCCCGGCGCGGCGTGGCTAACCAAAGCAAGGAATTCGGCGGCGGGGGCGGACGGGGCGGCACTAGACATAGACATCGTCCCCCAGCGCGGCCGCCATGCGCTGCATGTGCACCTGCGTCACCTCGCCGCACCCCTTGCCGGTCGGGAACGCCTTGCAGGGGTTGTAACGCTCGCCGGCGTCGAAGGCTGCTTTGAGCCGCGTCATCGCCCCCAGGTCGTGCTCGTCGAAGATCCAGCCGATGAAGTCGCGCTTTTCCAACCCGACGCCGTGCTCGCCCGTGATGCTGCCACCCGCGTCGACGCACAGCCGCATGATCTCGGCGCCCGCCTCCAGCACTCTGGCCGTCGTGCCGGGGATGCGCGCGTCGAACAGCAGGTTCGGGTGGAGGTTGCCGTCGCCCGCGTGAAAGACGTTGGCGACGGCAAGGCCGACGCGAGCGGCGATCGCATATACCTGCCGCAACACGGCGGGAAGCTTCGTTCGTGGCACCACGCCATCGAGCACGTAGTAGTTCGGGTACAGGCGCCCCAGTGCGCTGATCGAGGCCTTCCTCCCGGCCCACAGCAGATCACGCTCGGCCTGCGCGGCGGCGACGCGCACTTCGCGGGCGCGATTCACCGCGCAGATCTCGTGAACAGCGCCGGCCTGTTCGACGGTCGCTTCTTCGAGTCCGTCCACTTCGATCAGCAGCACGGCCTCGGCGTCGAGCGGATAGCCGCAGTGCAGCACAGGTTCGACGGCCGCGATGATGTTGCGATCCATCATCTCAAGCGCGGCGGGCACGATGCCCGCTGCGATGATCGCGGACACGGCGTTGCTGGCGTCATCCACAGTGTCGAAAATGGCGAGCAGCGTGCGCGTCGATTCGGGCAATCTTGTCAGGCGCACGACGATCTTCGTCGCGATGCCGAGCGTGCCCTCGGAGCCGACGAATGCGCCCGCCAGGTCATAGCCGGGAACGTCACGGAACCGGCCGCCGAGCCATACGACCTCGCCATCGGCCAGCACGACTTCGACGCCGAGCACGTGGTTGGTGGTCGAGCCGAGCGCGAGACAGTGCGGCCCGCCGGCGTTCTCGGCAACGTTGCCGCCGATCGTGCACGCGCGCTGGCTCGACGGATCGGGCGCGTAATACAGCCCGTCCCCCGCGACGGCACGGCTGAGGTCGAGATTCACGACGCCCGGCTCGACCACGGCCAGGCGGTTCGCGACGTCAACCTCGATGATGCGCTTCATGCGGGTGAGGACGACAACTACGCCACCGACCGCCGCGATGGCGCCACCGCTGAGGCCGGTGCCGGCGCCACGTGGCGTGACAGGCACACCGTACCGATGAGCCACGCGGACAGCGGCCGCCACCTGCTCCGTGCTCTCCGGGAACACGACGGCCTGCGGCGTTCCGCGCTCAATCGTGGCGTCGTACTCGAACGCGATCAGTTCTTCGGGCGTCGATATGACGCGCTCGCGGCCAACGGCTCGTTCGAGGTCACGGACGCAGGCGCGGGTGACGGTGCCGCGCGGCGGTTTGTCTCCAGGGTCAAGGGGGCGGAGCTGATCAGCCATGGCTGACCGCAGTATAGGCTCGGCCGCGCGAGGCTGACAGGCGCTACAGGAGGATGCCGCCCGCGGGGTGGTACCGGTCGAACTGACCGAACGGTTCCGAGGCGAGGAGGAACGACCAGCCGCTCACGCGCCAGCCGGCTGCGAGCAGCGCACTCATGATGGTGTGGTTGTGCGACACGACCCAGATGCTGCCGCGCTCGACATCGCGCTCCGCGAGCCACTCGGCGGCCATCCGCAACAGGAGGCGCTGATCGTCGGGATCGTACGCCGCTATCGGAGCCACGAAGCCGTCGGTGTCAGCGTAGCCGTAACCAGCGAGCGAACCGTCGCGGGACAGCCCGAACGACGTGGACTCGGCGTCTGACATGCCGCCGGAGAGATACCAGGCGTGATCCTGCCGACGCTCGGAGCCGAAGACCTGCCGATCGAGCGCCGCGATCTCGTCCTGGCGCGCGGAGATGTCGCCGATGCTCTCCTTCGCCCCGTCAGGTACCGCCAATGCGCGCAACGGCTCGAACGGGCCGGTCATGCGGTAGCCGATGCCAATCGCGAACATGCCGGCGCGCATGTACAGCGCCTGCGCGGCGGGCGACGTCGACGACACCACCGAGAACACGCGAGCGCCGCACGTGCGGCCATACTCTTGCGCCAACCGCAGCAGTTCGCCCCCGACGCCGGCCGCGTGCACCTCGGGCAAGACGAACAACTGCGCCAGGAACCAGATGTCGCCCCGCACGTGCGCTTGCGAGAAGCCGACCACCGTGCCGGCGATCTCGCACACCCAGGAGCCGCCGGCGTCAGTGGAGAGCAAGTGGCGAAGGATGTTGCTGTGGCGCGGCATCCACGGCGGCGGTTCGCGGCCTTCGCTCCGGGTCAGCCAGTCCATCGCCGCCTTGCGGATCAACATGGCTGCGGAGACGTCCGTGTCATCCATCGGCCGGTAGCGGGCGTCGCCTATATCAGGCATCGGGCGAGACGAGGATCTTACAGATGTCGTTGCGGCCCGTTGACAGGCGTGCGAACGCGTCCGGCGTCCCTTCGACCGGCACGACCTCCGAGATCACCAGCGACACATCGACCTTGCCCTCGGCGATCATCAGCGCCGACTCTGCGAACTCGCGACGCGTGTAGCCGAGTACCGCGACGTACGTGAACTCATTGATGATCGAGCGCAGGATGTCGAGCGAGTACGGTTGCTCTCCGACGCCGGCGAGCACGACGCGGCCCCCCCGAGCCGTCGCGTCGACGCAACTGGCGATGCCGGCCGGCAGCCCCGACGCGTCGACCGAGATCTCCGCGCCTTCGCCGTCGGAGAGCGCGCGCGACACATTGATCAACTCCGGCGGCTCGATGACATGTGACGCACCGGCCTTCTCGGCGGCGGCGCGACGCCCCGCCAGCGGCTCCGAGACGATGATGCGCGAGCCGCCCATCTGGCGTGCTGCGATGACGGTCAGCAGCCCGATTGGCCCCGCGCCGGCGACGACGAGCAACTCGTCGGGGCGATAGCCGCCCTGGATGAGCGCGTGACGCGCCACGGCCAATGGCTCCGTCAAGGCGGCGACGCGCAGATCGGCCGTATCCGGGAGCACGACGACGCTCCGTTCCGGCATGGTCACGAACTCCGCGTACGCACCGGGCCGCGTGTAGCCCATGCCGCCATTCCCCGCGCCGCGGCACAGGTTCTCGCGTCCGCTCGCGCAGTAGCGGCAAGCGCCGCATCCGGCGCCCGGATTCCCGACCGCCACCTGGTCGACCCGTACGCTCGTGACGCCGTCGCCTATGGCAACGATGCGGCCGCTGAACTCGTGCCCCATCACCGGCTGCATGAAGCCGAGCGCCCTCGGCGGATTCGCTGATTCGAATTCGTGCATATCCGACCCGCAGATGCCGCAGTACGCAACGCGCAGCTTCACCTCGCCCGGTGCCGGAGCGTCATCCGGCAGGTCGATCATCTCCATCGATCGCGCGCCCTTGAGAGCGGCTGCTTTCACGGTCACCTCCAGTATGAGGGCGATGATATCCGATGCGGCCGTCGTGGCGCATCAAGCCAGGGACGAGCAGGCAACCCGCGACAGAGTGTGTCGAGGCCGCTCATGCGTCGGGCCGTGCCGAAGCGCATGAAACGTCTAGGCCAAGTGGGGCGCGATGTGCTTGAAGAGATCGTGGATGCTCACGACCGCCGTCGGAGTGCCACCCTGCAGTAGCGGGATGTGACGGAAGCCGCCGATCGACATCTTGTTGATGGCGACCGCGATATCGTCGTCGTCGCGGAGGAACACTGGGTCAGCGGTCATGATCTGGCCGCAGGTGACGGCGTTCAGATCCTCGCTCGGCCCGGCCACTTTGTGCAGGATGTCCCACGGTGTGATGATGCCGGCCAGTTGGTTGCCGGCCATGACGAGCACGCAGTCCGTACCGGCGTTCTGCATGAAGCGCACCGCCAGGCCAACGGGGTCTGTCGTGGTTACGCGCACCGGAGACTGCACCGGGATCTCGGCAAGCCGTTCCGAGATGAAATCGGGGCCACGCTTCTCCCCCGCGGCGAGATCGTGGCCGCAGTTCCGGCACTGGTCGACGCCCTGGATGTTGTCGGTCTTGCATTCCGGACAGATCATCAGCCTACTCCACGGTCCAGGTATCGCCTTCGACGAAGATGTCTCGCAGGTCACCCTCACCCTCGGCGGCGATGGCCTGTTCAATCTGTTGCGTCATAAGGTCGTTGTACGTGGGGCGGTGGACGGCGCGCAACACGCCCATCGGCACCGGGTATTCCGGCCATTCCATGCGGCTTAGCAAGAACGCGATGGACGGGTCCGGGCGCGCCTCATCATGGACCAGCAGGTCAGCCTCGGTGACTCCGTCCCCGAGCTTCACGACTTCGATCTTCATGCCATTGATGCGGAGGCCCTTGTCGCGCTCCTTGCCGAAGATCATCGGCTTGCCGTTCTCAAGCGCAATCGTACGGTCGGCACGCACTTCCTTCGCCGCGAATTCGGCGAAGGCGCCGTCGTTGAAGATGTTGCAGTTCTGATACACCTCGACGAAGGCGGCGCCGCGGTGCTGGTAGGCGCGCTCAAGCACGGACTGCATCTGCTGCGAATCGCCATCGATGGCGCGCGCGACGAACGTTGCTTCCGCGCCGATCGCCACGCTCAACGGGTGGAGCGGCGCGTCGATCGTCCCGTAGGGCGAAGACTTTGTGCGCTTGCCAAGCTCCGACGTCGGCGAATACTGCCCCTTCGTCAGTCCGTAGATCTCGTTGTTGTGGAGGATGATCTGCAGGTCGACGTTGCGCCGCAGCACGTGCAGGATATGGTTGCCGCCGATGCTCAACGCGTCGCCGTCGCCCGTTACGACCCACACACTCAGTTCGGGGCGCGACGACTTCAGTCCGCTGGCGATCGTCGGCGCGCGGCCGTGGATGCTGTGGAAGCCGTAGGTGTTCATGTAGTACGGCAGCCGGCTGGAGCAGCCGATGCCGGAGATGAAGACGATGTTCTCGCGCGGGATGCCGAGCTCAGGCATGACCTTCTGTGTCTGCGCGAGGATCGAATAGTCGCCGCAGCCCGGACACCAGCGGACCTCCTGATCCGTCACGAAGTCCTTGCGGCTCAGGAGTTGGTCCGGTCTCTCACTGCGGTTCGCGGTTACCATGGTCTGCCTCGAAACTAGCCGGCCAGTTCGGCGATCTTGCTTTCGACTTCGGCGATGGTGAACGGCCGACCAGAGACTTTGCTCAGTCCGACGACGTCGACCAGGTAGCGCGCGCGGATGAGCATGCGCATCTGTCCCAGGTTCATCTCTGGCATGAGCACCTTGTCGTAGCGCTTGAGCACGGCCCCCAGGTTTCCCGGCAGCGGGTTGAGGTGGCGCAGGTGCGCGGCCGAAACCTTCTTGCCCTGCGCGCGCGCGCGCTGCACGGCCGTCGTGATGACGCCGTAGGTGCTGCCCCAGCCGAGCACCAAGAGCCCGCCGGCCGCGTCGCCTACGACGTCCAGATCGGGAACGTCCTGGACGATGCCTGCTATTTTTTCGGCACGCAGATGCACCATCTTCTCGTGGTTGGCGGGGTCGTAGCTCACGTTGCCGGTGATGTCCGCCTTCTCGAGGCCGCCGATGCGGTGCTCAAGGTCTGGCGTGCCAGGGATCGCCCATGGGCGCGCCAGCGTCTTCGGGTTGCGCGCGTACGGCTTAAATGTCGCCGGATCCGTCGCGAAGTCAGGGTCGATCTGCGGCAGCGACGCGCTGTCCGGAATCAGCCACGGCTCGGAGCCCATGCCCAGGTATGCGTCCGAGAGGAAGATCACCGGCGTCCGGTACTTCACGGCAATGCGGAAGGCCTCGATCGCCATGTTGAAGCAGTCGGCGGCCGTCGCGGGCGCGACGATGGCAACAGGCGACTCACCATTGCGGCCGAACATCGCCTGCAGCAGGTCGCCCTGCTCGACCTTCGTCGGCATACCGGTGCTGGGGCCGGCTCGCTGGACATCCATGATCACCAGCGGCAGCTCGACCATCACCGCCAGTCCGATCGCCTCCATTTTCAGCGCGAGGCCGGGGCCGCTCGTGCCGGTGAGCGCCATGGCGCCGCCGAACGACGCGCCGATGGCGGCGCCGATGGCGGCGATCTCGTCTTCGGCCTGGAAGGTCTTGACGCCGAAGCGCTTGAACCGCGCCAACTCGTGCAGCACGTCGGTCGCCGGGGTGATAGGGTAGCTGCCGTAGAAGAGCACCCGCCCCGCGAGCTTCGACGCCGTCAGGAAGCCGAGCGCGGTCGCCTCGTTGCCGGTGATATTGCGATAGAGGCCGGGCTTCTGCTTCGCCTTGGGCACGTGGTAGTGCGTGGCGAACATCTCCGTCGTTTCGCCGAAGTGGTAGCCGGCCTTGAGCGCGGTCTTGTTCGCTTCGGCCACCAACACGTTCTTGCCAAACTTTTCGCCGATCCACCGCAGCGTCGTGTCCAATGGCCGGCTGTACATCCAGAACATGAGGCCGAGCGAGAACATGTTCTTGCACCGGTCGATCTGTACGGCAGTCAGGCCGCTGTCCTTGAGGGCAGCCGCGGTGAGCGTTGAGATCCGCACGCGGAACAGCCGGTACGCCCGCAGACTGCCATCCTCGAGCGGATTTGCGGTGTACGTGGCCTTCCTGAGGTTCGTCTCGGTGAATTCGTCCTCGTTCACCACCAGGATGCCGCCGCGTGGCAAGTCGGCGAGATTCGTCTTGAGTGCGGCCGGGTTCATGGCTACGAGGACATCCGGCGCGTCGCCCGGTGTGTAGATCTCCTCGCTGGAGAAGCTCACCTGGAAGCCGCTGACGCCCGGAAGGGACCCCTGTGGCGCCCGGATTTCCGAGGGGATATCGGGGAAGGTGCTGATGTCGTTGCCGAGGACGGCGGAAGTCTTCGTGAACTGCGTGCCGGCAAGCTGCATGCCGTCGCCGGAGTCACCCGCGAATCGGATCGTCGCCCGATCCAGTTCCACGATTTCTGGATGCTCAGGCTGCTCCGATTCCCTGGTAAGCGTGGTCACTAGGCCCCCTCCGGCTCCGGGATCAACTGATGCGGCCGCGGCGGCAGGTTGAGTACCTGTGCCGGGAAGGCTTCGGCCAGGAAATGGATGATGTCGAGCGTCCGCAGCACGGCGACCGCACGCCCGGATTCGTCGACGATCGGGATGTTGCGCTCGCCGCCCTCATTCATCAGGTGGACGGCCGTCGCAATCTGGTCCCTCGACGTGAGCGTCTCGGGGTGGTGGGCGATGTAGGTGTCGACGCCCTCATCGTACTTCACGTCGCGGGCGACGATCCGCATCAGCACCTCCCGCTCGCTCATCACGCCGAACGGCTGGCCGTCCGCGTCGACCACGAGCACGTACCCCATGCCGCGACGCTGGACAGCTGTGAGGGCGGCGCCGACGGTGGCGTCACGTCCGATGGAAACGGGGGGAGGGAGACCCAGGGCACTGATAGGATCGGTCTGAAAGATCTCTTCGACCACGTTGGCCTCTGCCGTGCCGATCCCGGCATACGGCACGTCCGGCGCGGAATCTGCGCGCCGGCGTTATCCCTGATTGTAGCGCACGGCCCCGGCGGCGGCTATCTGGACCAACTTCCCGATCATTCATGGCGTGCGGCATTTGACGCCACCCGGGAAACCTGTACCTAATAGCGTCGTCCGTTGGGCACTGCGGACGGCACTTCGCAGTATCAGCCCTCGGCACTTCGCGAGCAAGCGATTACACCGCTGAGCAGTACCGCAGCGCGCAGGAGGCGTTTCAATGATCAAGGCATATGTACTCGTTGTGACGAACCCGGGTGAGACGAAGAACGTCGTCGCCGCGCTCAACAAGGTCGTCGGCGTGACGGAAAGCCACGAGGTCATGGGCCCCTACGACATCGTGATCGAGCTGGAAGTCGAGGCGCTGAGCGACGTGCCGCCGATTCTCAGCGACAAGATCCGTTCGATACCGGGCATCGAAAGCACGACGTCGCTCGTCACGTTCCCGGAGAAGTGATCAGCCGGCGGCGCCGGCCTCTTTCATCGCCCGCAGGGTGCGGCGGAACGCCTCGATCGTGAACGCCACGTCGTCCGCCGTGTGCGCGGACGACACCATCAGGCCGTTGCCCATGAGGTCGACGCCCTCGTTCACCATGCCCAACCGAAGCGAAGCCGCGGTTTCGCTCGACACACCGGGGAGCGGCTTCGGCAACGCAGTCCAGCCCCAGCCGTGGCCATCCGGCGGCTGCACGTCCATCCCCGGTGCGATATGCAGCATCGACGCCTGTCCGTAGACGCAGCCCGGCACCGACTCCTCGGAGAACACGCGGTTCATGCCGCGCGCCAGCACCGCGGCCGTCGACGCCGCCCGCTGCTGATGCGTCCCATCGGCGATCAACGACAGACACATCGCTCCGGCGGTGGCCGAGAGCGGATTCGCGTTGAAGGTGCCCGGGTGCGTGATGCGCTCGGTGCCGTCGTCGTCGCGGATGGCGATCTGGTCGATGATGGCGGCGCGGCCTGCGACGCAGCCTCCGGGCAACCCGCCCGCGAGGATCTTCGCCATCGTCGTCATGTCGGGCGCGATGCCGTATGCCTGCTGCGCGCCGCCCGGCGACACACGGAAGCCCGTGATCACCTCGTCGAAGATCAGCAACACGCCGTGCTGCGCGGTGAGTTCACGCGCACGGCGCACGTACTCGAGGTCAATCGGGTCGGTGCCCCAATGGGCGCCTGTCGTCTCGAAGATCATCGCCGCGATCACGGCGCCGTCCTCGCGCAGCGTGCGCTCGAGCGCCTCGACGTCGTTCTGGGGAATCACGATCGAGGCCTCGAGCATGCCGCGCGGGAGGCCCGGGGCGGACGGCACGGTCTCTTCGGCCAGTGGCTGGCCGTACACGCTGTCGTTCCAGCCGTGGAAATGCTCTCTGAGCCGCAGCACTTTCTCGTGCCCGGTGTAGGCGCGGGCCAGGCGCAGCGCCATCATCGTCGCCTCCGTGCCGGATGAGGTGAAGCGAAGGCGTTCCGCGGAAGGCACGAGCTTCTGCACCCACTCGCCCCAGCGCACCTCCGCCTCGTGCGATGCGCCGTAATGCGTGCCGAGCAATGCCTGTGCTTCGATGGCGGCGACGATCTCCGGATGTTCGTGGCCCATCAGCAGGGCGCCGTGCCCCATGACGTAGTCGACGATCTCGTTCCCGTCGACGTCCCACTTGCGGCTGCCGGCGGCGCGGCGGGCGTAGAGAGGGAACGGTGAGGCGTGCCGGAGGTCGTGCGTGACACCATTGGGAAAAAGGCGAAGCGCACGCTCGTGGAGTCTCTGCGACGACGGGTGCAACTCCACATAACGCGAGATGATGCTGTCCATGAGCCGCGTCCTTCCGTCCGAGAAGCCAGCGTCGTCGCCTCGGCACATTCTACGGTCGCGCCTGCCCCACCGCGAACGTCAGAGCGAGCGCAACTCGTTCTCGACGTGGTCGAGCAGGTCTTCGGCATCGCCGGCGAGCTTGCCGTCGGGGCAAAGGGCAAGGCAGCGGCGGAACGCCTCGGCAGCGCGCTCATACAACGCCTTCGGATCGGGCTGCGGACTGGCGGCGCGCCGCCGCCGGATCTCGTGCGCCGCGAACTCCGCGCACCAACCGAGCGCGTACCAGAGGCCCGCATCGGCGCTGCGAAGCGCGACGGCACGCTCGATCAGCGCGAGGCCGTCCTCATACTGCGCCCGCCGCGTTACGAGCAGCGTTGCCAGGTGTTCGAGCGCTTCGACGTAATCAGGGTCGAGCGCGAGCGCGCGCTGTGTCAACTCGATGGATGCCGTGACGTCGTGCGCCGAATGACGTTCGCGGGACTGCGCGAACAGTGCGCGTGCTTCCACCTGAGCCGGCGTCAGTGGATGCCCTCAACAAGCGCGAGCGCCTCGCTTTCCGTGAAGGCGCGGAACGAGTTCGTGCGAACGTTGCCCTGGCTGCTCACAGCCAGCGACACACGCGTGATCGTCTCATCGTCCGGCGCTTCGGCGATGACGACGTAGTCGTACTGGCCCATGGCGAAGTAGATGTCCTTGAGTTCCGCCCCATAAGCGCTGAACGTCGCCCGGGCGTTCTCGAGGCGCTGACTGAGGTCCTGCATGGTCCGTGCGCCCTGATCCGTCAGGCTGGCAAGAACGATGTACGTTGCCACCGACATCCCTCCTTCGGCGTCGCCCTCTCGGTGTGTCGTTATGCGCACACGATCCGCCCGGCGCGGCGATCTGTCAAGAAGGTGGGCGCACGTGTCCATCGGCGGCGGGACCGCCGGCCGTCCGGTCGCGCGTGTACGCACGCATCTCGATCACCTGCCGCACCAGGAAGATCCCCGCGAAGACGAAGTACATGGCGGAGAAGGCAGCGCGCGGCACGAGCGAATGGGGTGTCAGGAACTGCGCGAGGAACAGCACGGCCAACACGCCGGCCTCCCACAGCGACATGCGCAGGTTGATCAGCAGGATCACGGCAAGAAGACTCTGCGCCGCTGTCAGCAACACCTCTTCGGCCTGGCGCGTATCCGTCGGCAGGGGGTCGATGCTGCCGCTCGAAATCGCATAGGCGATCGGCAGGCAACCGATGAGCAGCGTCCACTGGTTCACCTTCGACGAAACGAGCGCGCCGAGCGCGGCGTCGGCGCGCATCCGCCACGCGAGCAACCCGGCAACCAGGAACTCCGGGAACTCCGACGCGAGGGGCGCCACCCATTGCACGAGTTGGAACTCATCGATGCCCAGTTCGACGCCGGTATGGATCAGGCCGTCGGCAAACGGTTCGGCAGCGAGCAGGATCGCGCCGCCCGCGTACAGGAACATCGCCACCACCACCGTGCGCCGCTGTCGCGCCGGCAGATTGGCGATGGTCTCGGCCGGACCGACGAGCGAAGACTCCTCCTCCACCTCGCCGCGCGATGCCAGGTACACGTACGTCGCGAACAGGCCGATGAGGAAGGCGGCGTCGAACAGCGTGATGCCGCCGCGGAACGGGATGATGAACGAGTAGACCGTCGCGATGCCGAGGATGCCGACCTCGACCCGGTGAATCTCGGCGAGCTTGAGGATGTTCTTGCGGGTCCGGAGCCAGAAGATGCCGACCACCATGGTCCAACCGATGCCGACCAGCAGCCGGTTGCCACCCGTCATGTTCGCCACGGCGAACGGGGCGTATGACGGATCCTTGCCGGCCTTCCACGCGAAGAGCATGTCGACGGCGTACTCCGGCAGCACGGCGACCAGCGCCAGGCCGGCGAGTGCCAACGTACGCGGGATGTCGCGCTCGGCCGCCTCGGCACTCCACGTGAGCAGGAACGCCGCCGACACGATCGCGAGTCCATAGAGGACCGTCTCGACTGGCTGGGACGCGCTGAAGAACCCGAGACGCAACGCCGCCGCCGGCCACGCCAGCGCTGCCATCCCAATCGGCCACTGCCACTTGCGGAGATCCATTGGGCTTAGAGCCTCCCGCGCATGAAAAAACCTTTGATGACGTGGCGTCATCAAAGGTCTCACCGCCCCGAATCTCGGGTTGTCCGGACCGGGCGTCGCCGCCGGGTCTGTCGATCCGGACTGCCTGTGGCGGGGAACCCGCCAGAGACCAGTTACTCCCCTTTGCAGGTCATTGGCAACGCTATCCGGTCAGCCCCGCGGCGTCAATACGGCCGGCTCAGCTCGCGCGGTCCGCTCGGAGGCAATCGACGTGCTCGATGGAGCTGATCAGCTCAGCATCGCAGTACTCGCCCTTGGTCTCACCCATGTCCGGCAGGCGCAGGCCGAGGTCGAAGAAATCGTTTTGGCTGATCGGTGCGCCGCAATGCCCGCACAGGAACATCACGCGGCCATGCTGGTCCAGGACGGGGGTGGTGTCGGGCTTCATCGCGGCGTACCTCCATAGACAACAACACACCGGCAGCGCGCGCGTGACAGGCGTGGCGGCGGTGACGCGAAGTTGACATAATCACGCCAAAGTCCACAGATTCATCCCCCCACGCCGATACTCTCAGCAGGGAACAGGGGGACATTGAAGTCCGGCGCAGCCGCGCCGGGCACGGGGCTCGCCAGGCAGCGACAGCGCCGGGGCGAGATGGGGTTTTCGGGAGCGGCGCCCAACGAGGGCGGCGGCTTGTCAAAGCCGCCGAGAACGGCGCCCGGTGTCAATCCACGGCGAAATACCCCGAACCGCGCCCGCGTTGATCTGATTGCCCCGTACTTCGGAAGAGGGACTACGATCGATGAGCGACCGCGACTACTACGAACTCCTCGGACTGACGCCGCGGGCCGATGGCGCGATGGTGGACCAGGCATACTGGCATCTGGCAAGGAAGTACCAGACGCTGGCGGCCACCAATCTGCGTGCCCGCATCATGTTGGACGAATTGAACGAGGCGTACGGCGTCCTTGGCACGCCGCGGCTGCGCGAGCAGTACGACGCCTTCCGTGACGACGTGCTCATCCAGAAGGGGATGATCACGCCGGTTGCATCCAAGCCGAAGCGCGAACCGGCGCCCGCGCGAACCGCCGAGCGCCGCCGTCGCTCATGGAGGCTTCCGGCCAGATTGCCCCGTGTCCGCCGCGACCATCTGCGACCGATCGCGGTGGGCGCCATCATCCTCTCGCTGGCGCTCGCTGCCGCGTGGCAAGGTGTCAACCCGGCGTTTGCCATCGGCGCGTTGGCGGCAGGCCTCGCACTCGCCCTCACGCCCGTGCTCCGCAGGCAGTTGCCAGATCTCAACATAACGCTCCCGACCGTCACGATGCCCGAGCTGCGCGCTCCACGCATCGAATTGCCCAAACTGGCGGAGATCAACGTGCCGAGGCTGCGCGAGTTGAGCGTGAGTGCGGCGAAGGACGAACCCGTCGGCTCTGACGAACTCCGCGCATCCACCGCGGCAATGATCTCGCGCTGGCGCAACAGCGTGGGACTGCGGCCGATGGCCGACGACGGCGACAACGCACGGGAGCCCAGCAACGAACTCGTGGAGATCGTTGCGGCGGAGCGCGATATCGAGCGGCACGGTGAGCCGTTGGCAGCCGTGATGGACATCCTCCGGGGTTCGCGCACCGAGAAGGCGGTCGAGACAGACTAAGGCGGCCGAATCGGCACCTCGGGGCGCTCATGGCTTCACCAACAACTTCGCACTATAGATGTTATGTACGGTCGCACTGGCGGCGACCGTACATAACGGCATACTCAAGTGCACTTAGGGGTTCGCCGATAATCCCAGCGGAGGAGAAGCCGGATCGCGCCTAATCGAGCGCCCGATTCGGCCTGCTTCGCGCGACGGCCACACCAGGTGTGGCCGCCCCGCGATTGGCGGGCTGATGCTTCGGGCGGCGGACTGCACGGCGCCGGCCACTCGACTCCGCTGAGGACCCGGCGATCGCATGTCGAACGAAGGCCACCAGAGCATCTTGAGCGGCATTGGACCTGATCCGGGCGCGCGCCGCCGTGGGCGTCGAGTTGACCTGGCGATACGCGGCCTGGGCATTGTGCTGGTGCTCGCCACGGGTGGGCTGATCGTTGCGGGTCCGTCGATTATGTCAAGGCCGTCATATACCGCGTTCGAACTCTTTGCGATCATCGTCTATGCGGCGTACGGCATCTACGTCGCTGCGCGCTCCCGCAGCACGCACGTGAACCTCGAGCGCGCCTACTCTTCTCACCTGGAAGAGCTGAGCCAGCGCCTGCGGACCATGGCGTACCGGGACTCACTCACCGGGCTGTATAACCACCGCTATTTCTACGAGCAACTCTCGCACGAGATCGAACGGTCCCTGCGCTACGGGCAGCCGCTGACCGTGCTGCTGATGGACATGAACAACTTCAAGGAGATCAACGACACGTTCGGGCACATCATTGGCGACAAGTTCCTGAGCCTCGTCGGGCAGGTCATTTCGCGCCAGATCCGCGGCAGTGACATCGGCGCGCGCTACGGCGGTGACGAGTTCGTCGTCATTCTCCCGAACACGGCGCTGGAAGAGGCACGCGCGACCGCGGCGAAGCTCGCGGCCGCCGTCGAGCACGCCGCCGCATTGAATCCCGGCGAGGAGCAGGTGAAGCTAGGCATCTCGATCGGCATCGCTGTATGCCCGGACGACTCGCGCGCGGCCGGCGAGCTGCTGCAGATGGCCGACGGGCGCCTGTACGAACAGAAGGCGGCCCGCAAAAGCGGTCGCGGTCGCTCGAACGTCGCCTGATCCGCACCAACGCGCGGTTGATTGTTGGGCGGATCACACGTGCGCTAGACTTCCGGACGAGTTGCCACCACGGGCGTCGGCGTGTTCCGCCTTCGTCTCGCTCGCCAAGGAGTCTGGAGCGAATGCTGAAAGCCGCCCGCTGGATCGTCCTCGGCCTTCTGGCCGTATCTGTCCTCTCGTTAGTCTTCGCGCTTGGATACGTCTTTCGCGGTGATGACGGCGGTGGCCCGCCGCTGCCGGCCGCGAATTCCGGCAACGGCGCGTCAGCCGAGAAACCGGCGACGGAAGGCGACTTCAACAACCTCAACCAGATCATGAAGCTGCTGCAGGACAAGTACGTCGACCCGGACCTGATCGACCGGCAGACCCTGTACCAGTCTGCCATCACCGGCATGCTACAGACGCTCCCGGACAGCGGGACGTTTTATGTCGACCCGAACACCGTCCGAACCAGCGTGGGCCCCAGCGGTAAGTTCGAAGGCATCGGCGCCACCGTCGCCTCCCAGAACGGACAGATCGTGATCGTCGCACCGATCGAAGACACGCCCGCCGAGCGCGCGGGCCTGCGCGCCGGCGACGCCATCCTGGAGGTCGACGGCGAATCGACCGAGGGGTGGTCGCAGGAGAAGGCGGTGCTGAGGATACGCGGGCAGGCCGGCACGAAGGTCACGCTGAAGATCCGTCACACGGACGACCAGGAAGAGACGCTGGAGATCGAGCGTGACGAGATCAAAGTCCAAAGCGTCACTGCGCTGCCGCCGGGCGGCGCGCTGAAGGACGGCGCAGGCGCCGACATCAGCGACGTGGGCTACATCCACATCCGCGAGTTCAACGAGCAGACCCTCGGGGAACTGCAGACGTCGCTGCGCGACGTCGTCAGCGGCGGCAAGAAGGGGCTGATCCTCGACCTCCGGAACAACCCCGGCGGGCTCCTCAACGCCACGGCGCAGGTGGCGGATGAATTCCTCGACGGCGACAAGATGATCCTGACCGAGCGAGAGCGTGACGGGAGCGAGTCTCAGTTCAAGTCGCATGCGGGCGGCGTGGCGGTCGAGATCCCCGTCGTCATCCTGCTGAACCGCTTCAGCGCCAGCGGTTCCGAGGTGCTGGCGGCGGCGCTGCACGACAACGGCCGTGCCACGCTGATCGGCGAGAAATCGTTCGGAAAGGGGACGGTCAACGTGTCGAGCGAGCTCAAGGACGGCGGTCAGCTCTACGTCAGCATCGCGAAATGGCTGACGCCGAACGGCACACAGATCGACGGCGTCGGCATCCGCCCCGACATCGAGGTGCATCTCAGCGACGACGACATCGACGCACGCCGCGACGTCCAGTTGTTCAAAGCGATCGACGTGCTCCGCGGCACTGACACCACGCCCGCGTCCGCTCTGACGCCGGAGCCCGCGGAAACGGCGGCGGCCGACGCCACGCCGACCCGCACGGGCGGATGACGCGACCTCATGGCTGAGATCAAGCAAGTTGCCGCCAATCGCAAGGCGTTCCACGACTACGAGATCATGGAGCGCGTCGAGGCTGGTATCAGTCTCACCGGCACCGAGATCAAGTCGCTCCGTGCCGGCGGCGCGAACATCCGCGAGGCGCACGCGCGGCCACTCGACGGCGAGATGTGGCTGTATGGCGCGCACATTGCCCCGTACGCCGGTGGCAGCTACCTGAACCACGAGCCCACACGGCCGCGCCGCCTGCTCCTGCACAAGGCGCAGATCCGCGAGTGGATCAGCGCCATGGCCGAGCGCGGGCTGACCGTGATCCCGCTGACCCTCTATCTCAAGGACGGCAGGGCCAAAGTGGAGCTAGGGCTGGTACGGGGACGCAAGTCGTACGACAAGCGGCAGGCGATCGCAAAGCGCGAGGCAGATCGCGACATCCAGCGCGCGATGAGGCACAGCACCCGATGATGCGACGGCACACCGCGGGCGCGGCATTATGGCGCATCGGCGCACTCTCCGGCGTGATCGCGCTGCTCGTATTGGCCGCGGCGTGTGGCGGTGGCGATGGCGGCAAGGGCCGGTTGCTTTTCGGCCAGCGCGAAGGCATCGTCGAGTACGCGCTCGACGACGGCGCCGAGAAGTTGCTCATCGCGCCGATCGGCGGCAACAACGTCACGCTGCGCGATCCGGCGCTTTCGCCCGATGGCAAGCGACTGGCGTACCTGTACGCGTTCCCGCCGCGGTCCGGTGACAACAAGTACGATGCCAGCACCGACCTCTGGATCGCGAATCGAGATGGCCGCGACGCGCACGCAGGATACGCGCACGACACCGGCCAGGCCGTGCAATTCCCGGCCTGGCTGGATAATCAGCACGTGCTGGCTATCGTACGCGTGTCGCCCGACGCGATGTCCCCTGCGGACGCCGTCTTCACCCTGGAGCGCATCGATGTCGGTACGGGCGAGCGCACGCGCTTGCTGACGGACGTGCTGGACTTCGGGCTGTCGCGCGACCGCACGCAGATCGTCTACGCCCAGTTTGCGGCGGGCGTGCCGGACAGGTTGATGCTCGCCGACATCGAAGCAGCAACCGGCGACATCAGCAACGAGTTTTCACTCGTGGATGGGACTCAGCACCTGTGGCCGTTCACGTCGCCTCGATTCTCGCCGGACGGCAAGACGATCGCCTTCGGCGCGCCGGAGCAGACCGCCGCGGCCAGCGCTCCGCGTTATGTCACGAGCCAACGCGGGGCGGCGCCGGAGGCGCGGGCGCTGTACCGACTCCCCCAGGACGTCTGGCTCGTCGACGCCGCGGGCGGCATCGCGCGGCGCCTCGCCACGGCGCAACTTGATGATCCGGCACTCTCGTTCAGCGGTGACGGCAACGCGCTGTACGTCTTCAGCTTCGCCGGCGTCGATGAAATCGACCTGACGAGCGGCGCGGCGCGGCATCTGCGTGACAGCAAGCAGCTGCAGACGCTGCTGCAATGGACGCCCTGACCACCTCCCTCACTCGGCACCCTGCCCTACTGCCTTCCGTCTACGCGCGCGCCGGAGGCAGCCAGACGTTATGTCATGTTGGATGGACGACGCTGCGTATGACGCTCTCATCCGCCAGTTCTGCCCGTTCGGATATACTGTGAATAGCCAACCAGTTCTTGGCAGGCTCTATGGGGACGAAAGGGCTCGACAGGGATCGGCGGGTCTGAGTTGCAGGCGGAGGGCGGCCATCGACCTCCTTAATCCAGGTGGCCAACAACAACAGGCGAACGACAACTCGCCCTCGCTGCCTAGGCAGTGACGTTCATCCCGCGTCCAACCCCGGCGGGCCGGGAATGAGCGACGATTTGACCGGGGCGCTGCGTGCACGACACCGATGCTGTGCGCCTAAGATTATCGGTTGGCCTCGTCCGCACGGGCTCGCAGCGGACGGATGGGGCGAGATCTAACTGACGAGATAAGCTTGTAGCATACTCAGGGCGTCGCTCACCTGGACGGGGAGTTCAATTCTCCCCCGTCTCCACCACAAATCAACGCCCATCCGAAGCTAAATCGGGCCTCGGAAGGGCGTTTCTGTTGGCTACTGTAGCCACGACCATAATGTCCTCGGCGTTCCGTCACTGCGACGGCAGCACGCCCGTTTGGCTAGTCCCACCGGAAGTAGCGAACGCTCACAGCGGCCGCGACGACCGTGAACGCGATCACGATCCAAAACGAGGACCAGTCCCAGCCCTGGCCCAACCACGGTCCCTGAAGGATTAGCACGACATGCGTGAACGGCAACGGATCGCTGAGCCAGCGCATCGCTCCGGTGAGGACGTCGCGCGGCGGCCCGGCCCCACCGATCATCATCATCACAAAGAACAGGATCAGACCAGCACCCTGCGCAGCGCGCGCCGTCGGGAGGATGGCGCCCAACGCCACGCCGATCGCGCAGAAGCAAGCGAGTCCTATCGCATATGCCGCCAGGGACTGCGGCCATGCCACCGGCAGCATCGCGCCATAGAAGATGCGCGCCGCGCATGCGATCCCAATCGAGCCGAAGATCACAAGCGCGATCGCGACCACGACCTGCGCGCCAATGACGGCTGGTAACGAGAACCCGGCCGCGCGAAAGCGCCGCAAGACACCCCGCTCCCGATAGGTCGCCATGCGCAGAGGCAACGCGATCAGGCCCACGGACGCGACGACGAGCGCAACGTACGCCGGCGCGTAGTAATCCGTCGGCCCGACGCCACGCCACACCCGTAGAAACTCCTCATCGTCGGCCTCAATCTCGTTGCCGAAGACGCCCGCCAGGACGATCAGCATGAAGAACGGAAACGCGAACGTGAACACCAGCGCGAGCGGTTCGCGGAGGAACAACTTCGCCTCGACCCAGGAGAGCTTCGCGAGCAGCCTCACGCTCCGTTGTCCTTCAGGATGCCCATGTACACGTCCTCCAGCGTCGGCATGTCGACGCGCAGGTCGGGCGGCGTGATACCGTGACCGACCAGCGCGGCGCCCACGTGCGCGAGCACGGCGTTCGTGCCGCGCACCACCACGTGGTCTCCTTCCATCTCGAAGGACTCGACATCAGGCACGCGTGAGAGCCACCCGAGGTCGCGTTCGATGGTCGAGAAGCGGACCGTGCGGCCGCCGCTGTGCTTCCGGACCAGCCCCGATGGTGAGTCAGTGACCACGATCCTGCCCTGCTGGAACACCGAGACGCGGTCGCACAGGTGCTCCACTTCGTCCATGAAGTGCGTCACCAGGAGGATCGTAGCGCCCTGTTCCCGCACCGCACGGATGAGATCCCACGCGACGCGCCGGGCTGCCGGGTCGAGGCCCGTCGTCATCTCGTCGAGGAACACCAGCACGGGATCGGTGACGAGCGCCAGTGCGATGAACAGGCGCTGGCGTTGACCGCCCGAGAGGTTCGCGAACGCCGCGTTCCTCCGGTCGTAGATGCCCCCCTGCCGCGCCGCCTCCCGCCAGTCCCGGCGATGGCTTCCCGCGGCCGTCGCGAAGAGGTCAAGCGCCTCCCAGACTTTGATGCGGTCGGGCAGAGCGGATTCCTGCAGTTGGCTGCCGATCCGCCGGCGGAGCTCTTCGCCCTGCGTCCACGGGTCCAGCCCCAGAACGCTGATCGCTCCGGCGTCCGGCTGGCGCAAACCCTGCAGGATCTCGACGGTGGTTGTCTTGCCCGAACCGTTCGGTCCAATGATGCCGTAGATCTCGTTCGTATCGATCCCGAGCGTCACGTCGTCGACTGCGACGATGTCGCGATAGGTCTTCCGCAAGTGCTCGACGGTGACTGCTCGTTCCATCTCCTTGGTACCGTACGGGAGGGTCGGCGCCCGCGGAAAGGGCCACCCGTCGCGTTTCGCGATCAGATCGCCGCTTCGACCCGCGCCGACACGTGCTTGTGCCATGGCGCGCCCGCTCGAACACCGTGCTGCGCCATCGCCCGGCGGTCGTGAGTTGGGCTATGATACGCGCGGCGGCCCGCGCCTTGACATGCACCCGGCGCCGGCCGCCGGTAGGCTCCCGCACCGCCGGTGGTTGCGCCTCGGGAGCGGGAGATGGAGGTGACCGCGTGGACTTCACTGCGATGCGGCGCTGGGTCGTCGAAGGCGACCGGGACGCACTGGCGCCGGCCATCGTGCAGGCGCTGGCCAGCGGCGCCGATCCTGCCGCGATCCTGGGTGAGGCGCTCATTGCCGGCATGGACGAGGTCGGCGATCTGTTCGCCCGCAACGAGTACTTCCTGCCCGAGGTGTTGCTCTCGGCGCGCGCGGTGCAGGCCGCCCTCGCCGTGTTGCGTCCTCGGCTCGCCGAAACCGGCGTCGAGCCTGCCGGCACCGTCGTGCTCGGCACGGTGCAGGGTGACCTTCACGACATTGGCAAGAACCTCATCGGCATGATGCTCGAAGGCGCCGGTTTCCGCGTCGTCGACCTGGGCACGAACGTCACGCCTGACCGATTCCTGCAGTCCGCGCGCGAGAACGGTGCCGCGCTTGTCGCGCTGTCGGCCCTGCTTACCACCACCATGCCGGCCATGCAGGCGACCGTCGCCGCGTTCCGCGGTGGCGGGCCCGCCAACGTCAAGGTCATCGTCGGCGGCGCGCCCGTTACCGAGGCGTTCGCACGAAGCATCGGCGCGGATGGCTATGCTCCCGACGCGTCCGCCGCCGTCGCGTTGGCTCGCAGTCTTGTCGCCTGATGGACGCCCGGTGCCGTGGCGTCACGATTCGCCTGGCCGGCTTCGACACCGAAATCGAGGCGGCGCCGGGTACGTCGCTACTCGCCGCCGTTCGCTCCGCCGGTATGGATGTCGATGCAGACTGCGCCGGTCGCGGTACGTGCGGCCTCTGCCTAGTGCGCTTCCTCGACGGCGCCCCGCCTGCCGGTCGCGATGGCGAGGCGCTGCTCAGCGCGGACCGCATCGCCGAGGGATGGAGGCTGGCCTGCCAGTCCTACGTCTCGACATCCTGCACCGTGGCGCTCGCGCGGCCCGCCGACCGCGGCTCGATGGAGATCCTTGCCGACGCCGCGGCGCCGCCGGACCACGGTGGCGGTCGCCGCCGACGGAGGGGTTGGGGCGCCGCGATCGACATCGGCACGACAACCGTTGTCTGCTATCTGATGGACCTGTCGCGCGCCCGCCAGGTCGGCGTCGCCGCCTTCGCCAACCCCCAACGGCGGTTCGGCCAGGACATCATTTCGCGCATCGCCCATGCCCACGAAGGCCCGGAGCGCCTCGCCCGGCTCCAGGCAATCCTTGTCGACGCGCTGGACAGCGCGCTCGCCGGCCTGTGCAGCGAGCGTGGCATCGCTTCCGACCAGTTGCGGGCGCTGACCGTCGTCGGGAACCCGACAATGCTGCATCTCCTCGCCGGCATCGACCCGTGGCCGCTGGGCGTCGCGCCGTTCGAGCCTGTCTTCCACGAGAGCTTCACCGTAGCCTCCGCCGACCTCGGATTCACCCGGATCACAGCGGAGGTCGAGATTCTGCCGATTGTGGCCGGACATCTCGGCGCCGACGCCGTCGCGGGCATCGTCGCGCTCGGCCTCCCCCGCCGCCCCGGCCTCTCGCTGTTCATCGATCTCGGCACCAACGGCGAGATCGCGCTCGTCGGCGCGGGCGAAGCGGTCGGTTGCTCGTGCGCCGCCGGACCGGCGTTCGAAGGCGGCCACATCAGCAGCGGCATGGCCGCTCTGCCGGGTGCGGTTCGTCGGGTCGATGAGGAAGACGGGCGCCTGCGTCTCGATGTGATCGGCGGCGGTGCGGCGCGCGGGCTCTGCGGATCGGGCCTGACGGATATCATCGCGCTGTTGCTTGCCGGCGGCGCGATCTCGCCGCGAGGTCAGATGGCCACTCCCGGCTCCCTGCCCGCGTCCGCGCCGCCATGGGTGCGGGACGGTCTCCGCTGCAGCGATGGCGGCGTCAGCTTCGCCCTGTCCGAGGCCGTCGCGCTCAGCGCCCATGATGTCCGCGAGGTGCAGCTCGCGAAAGCGGCGGTGCGCACCGGCATCGACGTGCTCTTGGAGGAGCGCGGCCTGCTCCCGGAGCATGTGCACGACGTGTTCCTCGCCGGAGCGTTCGGCAGCTCCATCCGCCCCGACAGCCTGCTCGCGCTCGGGATGCTGCCGGAGCAGCTGCGCGGCCGCATCCGCCCGGTCGGCAACGTTGCCGGCGTGGGCGCGAAGCTGGCACTGGCCTACGAGGAGCGCATCGGCGAGGCACGGGAACTGGCGCGGGCCATGCGCCACATCGAGTTGATGTCGCGCTCCGACTTCCAGGACCGGTTCGCCGCGAACATCGCATTCCCGGCGCCGGAGGCCGCGCTCTGAAGGCGACGCGAGAGTGGCTGGTTCGGCCGCGCGTCTACGATGGCGCGAAGGGCACGCTGCTGCTGCCTCACCTGGTCGCCGCCGGTCGTGCGGAGTCCGACGCCACGGAATGGCTCAACATCCTCGCCCCCGACGCGGTCCGTGACGTCCACCGCCGCTACGTGGATGCCGGAGCCGGCGCCATCCAGACCAACACCTTCCAGGGCAACCGCTTCGCCCTGGAGCTACACGGCCTCGGCGATCGCGTGCGCGATGTGAACCGCCTCGGCGCTCGCCTGGCCGTCGAGGAGGCCGGTGGGGCCGCGCTCGTCGCCGGCTCGGTAGGGCCGAGCGGCCGCCTCCTTGCGACGGGCGATGTCGAACGCCCGGCGCTGGTCGATGCTTTCGCCGCGCAGGTGTCGGCGATCGCCGAAGGCGGCGCCGACTTCATTCACATCGAGACGATGTTCGATCTCGATGAGGCGCTGGCGGCGATCGAGGGCGCGCGCGCCGCGGCCGATCTGCCTATCGTGCTCACGTTCTCCTTCGATCGTGGCGACCCGCAGAAGGGCTACCGTACGCTCATGGGCGTCTCGCCCGGGCGCGCGGCCGAAGCCCTCGCCGAGATCGATCTGCTCGCCCTCGGCGCCAACTGCGGGCGCGGCCTCGAAGGCTACGAGCGCGTGCTCGCCGATCTCGCACCGACTGCGCCGCTGGTGGCCAAATTCAACGCCGGCATGCCGCGCGTTGAGGATGGTCGCACGGTGTATGATGTTGCGCCGTCGGCCTTGTCCGGCTACGCGCGGCGGGCGGTCGAGTTGGGAGCGCGCCTAGTCGGCGCGTGCTGCGGCAGCACGCCGGAACACATCGCGGCCATTGCGGCCGCGCTCGCGCCGATGGAAGGGGAAGTGCCATGATGACCTCCCGTGAACGCGTCCTCACCGCCCTCGACCATCGCGAGCCCGACCGCGTGCCGGTGGATGTCGGCAGCATGCCGGTGTCCGGCATTTGCGCGGGCGCGTACCCGCGTGTCGTCGAGGCGCTGGGGCTCCCGGCGCGCGAGGTGCGGATCATCGACGTCCCGCAGCAACTCGCGGCGATCGACGCCGACGTCCTCCGGGCGCTGGGCGGCGACTGCATCGGCATCACCACGAACGATCCGGAGCCGCCTTCGGCCCCGGCGGACGACGGAGAGTACGAGTCGTACCGCGATGTGTGGGGCGCGCTGCGCCGGCGTCCGCATGGCGGCTTCTACTTCGATCTCGCCGAGAGCCCGCTCCACGAACCGACGCCCGAGGCGCTCGCGGCCTACGCCTGGCCCGACCCCGATGACCCGCGCCGCTACACCGGCCTGCGCGAGCAGGTGCGCCTGCTGCGCGAGACGACGCCGTACGCGATCGTCGGCCGGCCGGACTTCGGCAGCGACATCCTCGGCACGTTCCAGCACACGCGGGGCTACACGGAGTCCCTGCTCGACCTCGCAGCGGATCCCGACTTTGCGGCAGCGTACTTCGAGCGCGTGACGGATATGGCCGTGCGCGCGTGGACCCGCTTCCTCGCCGAGGTGGGCGACCTGATCGACGTCGCGGCGACGTTTGACGACCTGGGCATGCAGGACCGCCCGCTGATGTCAGTGAAGATGTACCGCCGCCTCCTCAAGGATCGCCATGCACGGGTCTTCGAGACCATTCGCCGTCACACCGGCGCCCACATCCTGTTCCATTCCGACGGCGCCGTCGTCGACTTTCTCCCGGACCTCATCGAAATCGGCGTCCAGGTGCTGAACCCCGTCCAGGTTTCGTCCAACGGACTCGAAGACACGGCCGCGCTCAAGCGGCGCTTCGGCAAGGAGCTGAGCTTCTGGGGCGCCGCGTGCGACTCGCAGGTGGTGCTGTCGCGCGGCACGCCGGAGGAAGTGCGCGCCGAGACGGAGCGGCGCATCCAAGACCTGGCGCCCGGCGGCGGCTTCGTCTGCGCATCGGTACACAACGTGCAGTCCGATGTGCCGCCGGCGAACGTGCTGTCTATGTTCCGTGCCGCACGCGACTTCGGCACGTACCCCGTGCGACCGCCTAATGGCGGCCCCACTTGACCGGCGCCGCTACTGGCGCAGCATGTCAGCGCGATGTTGTGCAGCCGCGTCGCGCCGGGTCGGCAGAGGGGCGTCGCCGTACACCGCTATGGCCACCTTGCTGATGGTGCCGGTAAAGCGGAACGGAGAGCGGTAAGCGGGCCACACCGGCGATGTCGCATCGGAGCCGATCTCCAGCCCCTCCGCCGCGGCGAAGGCCACCGGGTTCGTGCGCGGAATTTCGACCTCGCCGACCGGTTCGCCATCGAGCAACAGCCGTGCACGCGCGGCGCGCTGGCCGGTCCGCTCGAACTCCACGCCCACGATGTGCGGACCCGGCGATACAGCATCACGCGACGATGCGACCGAGTGGGCGCGGCCCAAGAAGTTGCTTATGTAATGCAGCCGGCCGTCGAGCAGGCACAGCGCGTAGCCACCGTCCGCGCCGCCGTTCGAGACGATGACGCCCTCGGCGTCCTGTTCAGGCACGACAACGTCGGCGGTGATCGTGTGGGAGCGGTTGCGGACATCCGGCGACCCGGCTCTCGTGAGGCGCAGTCGTCCGTGGTAGGTGTAGAAGTCGCGCGGCTCGAAGACGGCCGGCCGCCGGGCGATCAACCTGGCCAGCAACCGGTCGTCGAGCGGCAGCACCTTGTAGCGCTCGGCGTCTCGCCACCACAGGTCCACGAGTTCTTTCAGTTTCTCCGGATGCGTTGCGGCGAGATCGTGCATCTCCGCCGGATCCTCGTCGATGCAGTAGAGCTCCCAGCGGTCCGCGTCCCAATCGCCGTCGTGCAGTTCGTGGTCGATGTGTCCAAGCCGCTGCAGCACGGCCTTCGACCAGTGCAACGCCACGGCCTTCCAGCCGCCGGCCCAGATCGCCCTGTGCCCGAACATCTCGAAGTACTGCTGAGCCTTCCGCGTGGGCGCCGCGGCGTCGTTGAGCGTGTAGGCGAAACTGGTTCCCTCCAGAGGGCTCTGCGGGTGTCCGCCCAGCGTATCGGGTCGTGCGACCCCGGTGAGTTCCAGGATCGTCGGCGTGATATCGACGACGTGATGAAACTGGGTGCGGATGCCCCCCGGATCGGCGATGTGCCGCGGCCAGGACACGATCAGCGGATCGCGCGTGCCGCCCTCGTGGACGAAGGCCTTGTACATGCGGTTGGGCGTGTTGCCGGCCATCGCCCACCCGGACGCGTAGTGGGGATGCGTCGAGGGCGAGCCCCATTCGTCGATGTGCTCCAGCATGGTCTCGACAGACTCCGGTTCGAGGTTGATGTAGCTCCACTGTGAGAGCAGCCCATTCTGCCCGCCTTCCGCGCTTGCGCCGTTGTCGCTCAGCAGGAGGATCATCGTGTTCTCGCGGATGCCACTCACGTCGAGGTACTCCATCAGCCGGCCGATCTGGTCGTCCGTGTGCGTCGTGAACGCGGCAAACACCTCCATCTGCCGCGCGAAGAGCCGCCGCTGATCGTCGCTGACGGCGTCCCACGCCTTCACGCCTGGGTTCAGCGGGGGCAGCTCGGCCGACTCGGGCATGATCCCGAGCTCCTTCTGGCGCGCGAGCGTCTCGCTTCGCACGACATCCCATCCGGCATCGAAGGCACCCCGGTATCGATCGATGTACTCCGGTGGCGCGTGGTGCGGCGTGTGGACGGCGCCGAATGACAGGTACAGGAAGAACGGCTTGTTCGGAGCGACCGCCTTCTGCGCGGCGATCCACTCCCTGGCTTTGTCGACCAGGTCGGCGCTCAGGTGATAGCCGTCCTCGGGCGTGGCGGGCGGCTCGATCAGATGGTTGTCCTCCCAGAGATCCGGCTCGAACTGCGACGTCGCACCCGACAGAAAGCCGTAGAAGCGCTCGAACCCCTGCCCCAGCGGCCACAGGTCGTATGGGCCCGCCGGCGTGGTGTGCTCATCGGGCGTGAGGTGCCATTTGCCGATCGCCATGGTGTTGTAGCCGCTCTCGCGGAGAATGGCCGGGATCATCGCGGAATCCTTCGGGATGCGCCCGTTGTAGCCCGGGTAGCCGGTTGCCCGCTCCATGATCAGCGCCACGCCGACGCTGTGATGGTTGCGTCCGGTCAGGAGCGCGGCGCGCGTGGGAGAGCAGAGCGCCGTGGTGTGGAAGTTCTGGTAGCGCAGGCCCGTGGCCGCGAGCTCGTCGATATGCGGCGTCCGGAGCCGCCCGCCCAGGCCGCCGTAACAGCCGAGCTGGGCGAAGCCCAGGTCATCGAGCACGACAACGATGACGTTGGGTGCGCCCTCCGGCGCAACCGGCAGGCGAGGCCACGCCGGGGTGGATTCGGCGAAGGTCCGGCCGATCTCACCGCTGAACCCGTCCGCGGGGTCGTACCAGCGCAGTTGTCCGTCGGCGCCCGGCGTTTCATTCACGATCGTGTCCTCCGGCTGACGTCATCTCGCAGAGGATATTCGCGGCCGGGAGCGGGCATCAAGGCCATTTCACCGCGCTCGTGGCCGAGTCTGGACGGTGCGAAGCGACGACAGGTAGACTCCACCCATTATCGCGACCATGGGCAGCAGCCCCCGGTTGCGCGCCGGACGCCACTACCCGGCTTCCGACGTTGATGGAGGCCTTACGCCGCAAGAGAGACGACGCTATGACCACTGATTCCAGTGCCTCTAACGCGACACCGAGGGGCGGCGACGCGCTTGCCGGCTCGCACGAGTTGGTTGACCTGGCTCCCGGCATATTCGGGCAGCCGCAGGCCGGATGGCTGGTGACGATCGAGACCGGCGACGGGCTTGTGCAGATCGACACCGGCGACCAGGCGGAGGGATCGCTGGCTTCCATCCGTGCGCGTACGGAGCAGCCGTTCCACGCGATCGTCTACAGCCACGGCCACCAGCGATACAACCTCTCGTGCCGCGAGTGGATCGTCCACAACGTCGAGCGGTTCGGGATCGTGCCGCGGATCATCGCGCACCGCAACGTGTTGGAGCGCCAGCGGCGGTACAACGAGTCGAACGGCGTGCAGAACCGGATCATCGAGCGGCAGTTCCGCTATCCGAAGGGCACGTTCAAGGGCCGCATCTTCCCGTTCATGGCGCCGACGGAGACGTTCGACGACGTGCGCCGGATCGAGACGAAGGACCGCATCGTCGACGTGCTGTGGGCGCCGGGCGAGACGGACGACGGGATCGCGGCATGGCTGCCCGATGAGAAGATCCTCTATGGCGGGCCTGCGTGCATCCCCTTCTTCCCGAACGTGGGCAGCCCGCAACGGACCTGGCGCGATGCGGCGCGCTGGGCGGACACGCTGGACCGGCTTGCGCTCTATCCCGCGGAGTTGCTCATCCGCGAGTTCGGGCCGCCCCTCAAAGGCCAGGCGGAGATCGCCGAGTACCTGGGCAGCACGAGCGCGGCGCTGCGCTGGTGCCACCGGACGGTGGTGGACCTGATGAACCAGGGCTACAACAGCCACGAGATCGTGAACATGGTCGAGCCACCGCCGGAGGTGTTCGACAAGCCGTGGCTGCGCGAGGGCTACACCTCGATCGAGCACGTGCTGCGCGACGTGTACCGCGGACAGTTCGGCTGGTGGGAGGACCTGAACCCGACGTCGCTGCACCCGGCGCACCCGGCCGCGGTTGCGCGCGAGATCCGCGATGCGATCGGCGACCCGGCGGCGGTCGTAGCACACGCGCGGAGGCTGTCGGAGGCCGGCGAGTGGAAGCTTGCGCTGCACGTCGTCGACCTTGTGGCGATGGGCGATGGCGCGGACGAAGTCACTGTTGATGCGCGGTCGCTGAAGGCGGAGCTGTGCCGGGAGGCGGCGAAGATCACCTCGTCGTACGTGACGCAGAGCCTCTACCTGAACGGCGCCGACGAACTGGAAGCGAGGAACGCGGCGAAACGGGCGGACGGGTGACCGACGGCGTCCATTTTCGCACCTGCCCCCTCTGTGAAGCGACGTGCGGGCTCGAGATCGCGATCGCGGGCGGCGCTATCGGCCGAATCCGCGGTGACGCGCTCGACGTGTTCTCGAAGGGGCACGTCTGCCCGAAGGGACCATCGCTCAAGGGGTTGCACGAAGATCCCGACCGGCTGCGCCGGCCGCTCGTGCGGACCGGCGGCGGGTTCGAGGAGACGGACTGGGCGACTGCGTTGGCGCGGGCCGAGGCCGGACTGCGCCCGCTGATCCGTGATCGCGGGCCCGACGCCGTGGCGCTCTACACTGGCAACCCCTGGTCACACAACTACGAGACGATCATCTACACGCCGGCGCTCTACCGGGCGCTCGGCAAGAACCGTTTCGCGGCGGCGAGCCTGGACCAGCGGCCGCGCGAGATCGTGTCCAGCGTGCACTTTGGCACGCGGACCGCGTTCCCGGTGCCGGATATCGACCGTACGCACCTGCTCGTGCTCCTCGGGTCCGATCCGCTGGAGTCGAATGGCAGCCTGGCGACGGCGCCGGACTGGCGCGGGCGGCTGCGTGCGCTGCGGGCGCGCGGCGGCCGCCTGATCGTGATCGACCCGCGGCGGTCCGCGACGGCCGAGGTCGCGGACGAGCACCTTTCGATCGTGCCGGGCACCGACGCCGCACTGCTGGCGGGCATTGCGCACGTGCTGTTCGCAGAACGGCTGGCGGATCCGGGACCGGTTGGGGCGCACATCGACGGGTTGGACGCGGTGGCGCGGGCGCTGGCGGACTTCACGCCGGAGGCCGTGGCGCCGATGTGCGGCATCGACGCGCAGCGGATCCGGCTTCTCGCGCGCGAACTGGCGTCGGCACCGAGTGCGGCGGTGCATGGGCGGCTGGGCACCTGCCTGCAGGATCTGGCGACGTTGTCGTCATGGCTGCTGGACGTGGTCAACATCGCCACCGGCAACCTCGACCGGCCGGGAGGCGTCATGTTCAGCCGGCCGGCCGCTCTCGGTTTCAACACCAGCGGGCGCCCCGGCATTGGCCCCGGGACCGATTACGCGACCTTCCACAGCCGCGTGCGGGGGCTCCCGGGCGCATTCGGACAACTGCCGGCGGCGTGCCTCGCGGAAGAGATCGAGGTGCCTGGCGACGGGCAGGTGCGCGGGCTGATCACGATCGCGGGGAACCCGATGCTCTCAGCGCCGGACGGAGCGCGCCTGGCGCGAGCGTTCGAGTCGCTGGAGTTCATGGTGTCGGTGGACCTCTATCTGAACGAGACGACGCGGCACGCGGACGTCATCCTGCCGGCGCCGGCCGCGCTGCAGCGGAGTCACTACGACGTCGCCTACTACCAGTTCTCGGTGCGAAACATCGCGAACTACTCGCCGCCGCTCCTGCCGCTCGAGGTCGGCGCCATCGAGGAGTGGCGGATCTTCCTGGCGTTGTCCGGCATGTTGCAAGGAGCGGGTCCCGCGCCCGATGTCGACGCAACGGACGACGGAATGGCGAGCTTTCTCGTACGAACGGCGACCGCCGATGAGTCGAGCGTCGTCTGCGGGCGCGATCCGGATGAACTGATGCGGGCGCTTGCGCCGCGGCGCGGTCCGGAGCGGATCCTGGACCTGGGACTGCGTATCGGGCCCTACGGCGACGGCTTCGGCGCGCGCGCGGGGCTCTCGCTGGACCGGCTCATCGAGCAGCCGCACGGGATCGACCTGGGGCCGCTGGAGCCGCGCATCCCGGAGATGCTGCGGACGCCGACCGGGCGCATCGACCTAGCTACGCCCGCCTTCATCGCCGACCTGGTCCGATTGCGCGCGCGCATGGAGGAGGCGCGGCCGGCGCTCGTGCTGATCGGCCGGCGGCAGATCCGCTCCAACAACTCGTGGCAGCACAACGTTCCCTCGCTTATGAAGGGCGGAGACCGCTGCGTCTTGCAGGTGCATCCGGCCGACGCGAAACGGCACGGCGTTCGAGATGGCGACGCCGCTCGCGTCACGACGGAAGCTGGCTTGCTGATCGTGCCGGTAGAGGTGACGGATGCAGTGATGGAGGGAGTGGTGAGCCTTCCGCATGGCTTCGGGCACGATCTGCCGGGGACGAGGCTCAGCGTCGCGGCGCGGCAGCCTGGCGCGAACGTCAACCTCCTCGCCGACGCCGATCGCGTCGATCCCCTGTCGGGCAACCCGCACGTGAACGGCATCCCGGTGGCGATCGCGCCGGCGCAGCCACAGGAGCAATAGCCGACCGAGGTCAGTGCGCGCTCAACTCGGCGCGCGATTGGCCGTCCTCCATAGCGCGCTGCACCTCGGCGGGGCGCCGATCGATCTGCTCCAGCGTGACGCCGATGATGCGCGCGGTGCAGGGGAACCGGTGCGGATACGGGCCGACCGGAGAACCCGTGTCGACGCCGACGTCAAACGTCTCGCCGCTCATGGAGAAGACGACCGGCACCGTCCTCTCGATGCGTGCCGCCGCGGCCTGATCGCCGTCGATGCTGAGCGTCGCGTCGCCACCCGCGCCGAAGCCGCCGTCGTAGTCGAATCGCACGACGATCTCGTGTTCGCCAGGTTGGAGCGGAGGCGCTGACAGCGACGTGTGCACGTGGCCGAGCCAGTTGTAGCGGAACGTCGGGTGGCCGCCGGGATCGAAGTAGAGGCTCCAGCCCGCCATGTTGCCGCCCTGGCAGGCGATAACGCCGGTGGCGCCGCCCTCCGGGACGGCGACCCGCGCCGTGATCATGAAGGAGCAGTTCTTGAGGTTGACGACGGACGGCTCGGGCATCCGCGTGTGCGCCGGCGTGTACGTCATGCGGCGCGGCGCGGCGAGCGCGGCCGGCACGAGGATGTCGGGCCGCAGTGATGCAGCATCGATCAACGGGTAGACGTTATTGCGCCGCGCCTCGCGGTCGAACAGCTCTCGCAGCTCAGCGAGCCTCTCCGGGTAGCCGGCCGCGAGGTCGGTGCTCTGCGAGAAGTCGTCGCTGACGTGGTACAACTCCCAGCGCTCTTGGGGGCCGTCGAACTCGTAGCCACGGAGGCGGACCCACGGCAGCCGGCCGTGGAAGCACGATGCGATCCATCCGTCGTGGTACATGGCACGGTTGCCCAGGATCTCGAAGTACTGCGTCGTGTGGCGATCGGGCCCCGCGGCGTCCTCGAAGGCATACGCCATGCTGGCGCCGTGCAGCGGCATCTGCTCGATGCCGTTGACGCGGCGCGGCGGATCGATGCCGGCGGCCTCCAGCAGTGTGGGGGCGACATCGACGACATGCTGGAACTGGCTCCGCAGCCCGCCGCCGTCCTTGATACGCGCCGGCCACGAGATGGCCATGCCGTTGCGGGTGCCGCCGAAATGCGACGCGATCTGCTTCATCCACTTGAACGGCGCATCGAGTGCCCACGCCCAGCCGACGTTGTAGTGGTTCTCGCAGCGCGCTGACCCGAAGTCATCCATGTGCGCCAGCAACCACGCAGGATCCTCGGGCACGCCATTCTGAAACGAAGGCGCGCTCCATGCTCCGTGGATCGTGCCCTCCGCCGAAGCACCGTTGTCGCCGGTGATGTAGACGACCAAGGTGTTCTCCATGCAATCGAGCGCATCGATCGCGTCGAGCATGCGGCCGATCTGCGCATCGGTGTGCGCGAGGAAGCCGGCGAAAACCTCCATCAGTCTGGCGGCGACCGGCTTGTACTCGTCCGGGTACTCGTCCCACGCGGGGATCTCGGGGGGCCGCGGCGTCAGTTTCGTTCCCTCCGGGATAACGCCAAGCGCGAGCTGACGCGCGAAAATCTCCTCGCGCAGGGCGTCCCACCCAGCGTCGAAGCGCCCGCGGAAGCGGTCGCTCCACTCGGGCCAAACGTGGTGCGGTGCGTGGACGGCCGGCGTCGGGAAGTAGAGGAAGAACGGGCGGTCGGGTGCGGACGCCTTCTGGCGCTGGATCCAAGCGATGGCGCGGTCCGCCAGGTCCTCCGTGAGGTGGTAATCGTCGCGGCCGGCGTACGGCTCGATCGGCGTGGTCTGATCGTAGACGGGGGGCTCCCACTGCGACGACTCGGGCCCCATGATGCCGTAGAAGCGGTCGAAGCCCATATGCGTCGGCCAATGGTCGAACGGCCCGGCCGGCCCCTGCTCCCACGTGGGGGCCAGGTGCCACTTGCCGAACATTCCCGTCGAGTAGCCGTGCAGACGCAGGATCTCGGCGACCGTCGCCGCCTCCCGCGGTATGGAGCTGTCGTAGCCAGGGAAGGAATTCGTGAGCTGCGTGGAGCCGCCGATGTGGACGGCGTGGTGGTTTCGCCCGGTGAGCAGCGCGGCACGCGTCGGCGCACAGAGCGCGGTGGTGTGGAACTGGTTGTAGCGCAGGCCTGCCTCGGCGACGCGCGCCAGCGCCGGCATGGGCACGGGGCCGCCAAACACGTCGGGCGAGCCGAAGCCTACGTCATCGAGCAGAATGAGCACGATGTTCGGCGCGCCGGGCAGCACGGCGGGGGCGCGCTGCGGCGCCGGCGCCGAGTCGGCAAGGTGGGGTTCGGCACGGCCTTCGAACGGAGGTGTTGGGCGGGGAACATCGAGGCTCATGGCGTGACTCTAGCATCGAGTCGAGGCTCGCGGAATGCCCGGCGGCGGCGACCGCAAACCGCGGGCGTGCTGCTCGACGCGGATGCGTGGTACAACGACGGCGTCATCGCCCGACCTAGGGAGCCGAATCAGCATGCTCGTCGCACTGCCGCCCGTGCCCGCCGACGTGGTGTTCCCGACGAAGATGTGGCAGCAGGCCGCGCCGCCAGCGCGCGCACTCCGGCGAGGGCTGCCGTCGCTTGTCGAAGAGGCCGTCGCCGAGCCCCAGCCGGCGCCGGAATCCCGCACCGACGCCCTGCTCGTGGCGCACTGCGGGCGCGTCGTCGCCGAGGGCTACCGCGCTGGCATTGGGCCGGATGACCAGCAACCATCGTGGTCCATGGCAAAGAGCATGCTGCACGCCGTCGTCGGCATCCTCGTGCGGCACGGACGGCTGAGGGTGGCACAGCAAGTGGCGGCGCCCGAATGGGCGAAGGACGGAGATCCGCGGGCCGCCATCACGCTTGACCAGTTGCTGCACATGACTTCGGGACTGCGGTACGCGGAGGATTACGTTGACGCTGAGGTGTCCGACGTCATCAAGATGCTCTTCCTGCCCGGCGCCGACGATACGGGCGCATTCGCAGCAGCCCTCCCGCTTGACCACTCGCCGGACACCGTTTCGAACTACTCGAGCGGCACCAGCAACATCATCTCGCGAATGATCCGTGAGATCGTCGGGCCGCACGACGCCTACGGCCGCTTTCTCCGCGCGGAGCTCTTCGACCGCATCGGCATGGCTAGTGCGACGCCGAAGTTCGACAAGTCGGGCAACTGGATCGCCTCGTCGTTCTGCTTCTGCACGCCGCGCGATTTCGCGAAGTTCGGCCTGCTCTACCTGCGCGACGGCGTCTGGAACGGCGAGCGCCTGCTGCCCGAAGGCTGGGTCGATTACGGCAGGACGCCCGCGCCCGCGCAGCCGACAGACACCGACCGAGGCTACGGCGCCCACTGGTGGCTCTTGCGAGACGACCTCGGCACCTTCTACGCCAGCGGCTACCTCGGCCAGTACATCTTCCTCGTGCCCGCGCTCGACCTGATCATCGTCCACAGCGGCGAGACGCCGGCAGAGCGAAGGGACCACGTCGTCGCCCGCGTGCAGCGGATCATCGACTGCTTCCGCGACTGACCGAGGGATGGCTGCCGGCAGCGATGGCGCCCGCAGGCAGGGTCACCGCAACCTCGCCGCCGCGCGCCTATCGCGAAGCCTACGTCTGCGTCGCGCCTCGCGCCGCCGCGGCGACCGCCGCGCGATTGGCCGCCGGCGTCTCCGGCTTGATCGCGCAGCCGGCCGTGAGGAACAAGCCGCGGCCGATCGATAGCGCATCGAGCGCCTGGGCGCGCACCTCGTCCGCCGGCATCGTGTGGAGGCGCGCCTGATCGATCCCGCCCATAACGGCCCTGGGCCTGCGCGCCTTCACGTCGCGAAGGCTGGGGTTCCCCTCGCCACGGTCGGCCCAGTTGAAGGCGGCGACGGGATAGTCGAGGAGGTCCGTGAGCATGTTGCGATTGCGGCAGACGTGGAGGATGTTGAACGGCGCGTCCGATACGGCGTCGAGCACCGTGAGATCGTACGGGCGCCCGAATTCGGCGTAGAAGTCCTCGTTGCAGGTGTCGCGGCTCGCCCAAAGCAGCGGCGCGAAGAAGATCCCGGAAGCGCCGGCATCGATGCTGGCGCGCGCGTAGGCCGCGAGCGTGGTAGCCGCGGCGTGCAGGGCAGCACGAGCGGCATCCGGATCGCTCGCTGCGAACTCGCGGAATTTGGCATCTGATCCGCACAGCATCGCTACGACGGAGAGTGGCGAGAAGACCGTCTGCACGACATCGACCTCACCGGCAACCTCGGTTGCGAGCAGCCAGAGCGCGCGCAGGTGCTCGCGCAGCACCCCCTGCCGCGGGTCGAGCGCGGCGACCTCTGCGAGCCCGCTGGCGTTTTGGATGACGTGTGCGATCGGCCGCGGCTGTCGCTGCTCGGCCGGCCGCTCATACGTATTGCCCCAGGCCTCGGCGAAGTACGTCGCGCGCGGGTTGAACTTGATGAAATCCCAGTCATTGGCGCGATAGGCTTCGAGCGTCGCCGCGACAAGCTCTTCGGCACTCCATTCGCGCAGGAAATCATGCCCCCACAGCGACGCGGGCACGTGGTCGACCGGCTCGCCGGCCAGCGCCGCTCGCACGCGCTCTCGCTTTGTCATGTTCGTCAAGGTGCAGGCCTCCGGGTTGTCGTGACGCGTATCATGCGGCACGACCACGGGAGTTACAAGTGGTCGCCATGGGTTCGCCATGGCCTCACCGTGGCGGCGGCACTAGCCGTCGGCATCGGCACCGACGATGCACCGGTAGAGGCGCTCACCAGCATGGCCTGCTCGCACGGCTGGCAGTTAGGTCCGCTGCAGACTCGATGCGCATCAACGCCAGGATTGCCGGATCGCTCGTTTGCACCGTGCAATACCCCGGTTGGGCCAGCTCCCCCTAGGAATCCTTCCGCATTTTGTCATAAAGTGGAGTGGCCTCGGGTTCGATACTCACACAGGACGGTGATAGCACCGCCCCCATACCCGGAGGTGCTCCCCGATGACGGTAGAGAGACGCCTCGGCGTCGCGTTCCCCGGCATCGCCTCTACTGCCGACGGCGTCTCCGCCGTCGCGTACGTCGATGGCTATATCACGCAGGGCGCCTGCGCGTACCCGATTTCGCCCTCCAGCGGCATGGGCCAGGCATACGAGCTGGCCGTCGCGAACGGACAACGCAACCTCTGGGGCGAGCCGCTGGTGTTCGTGGAGCCGGAGTCGGAACATAGCTCTGCGTCGGCCTGCGAGGGCTTCGCCGCAGCGGGCGGACGAGTCAGCAACTTCACCTCCGGGCAGGGCCTGATCCTGATGAAGGAAGTGCTCTACACGATCGCCGGCAAGCGCTTGCCGGTCGTGTTCCACATCGGTGCGCGCGCATTGACGTCGCAGTCGCTCAACGTGCACGCCGGGCACGACGACATCATGGGCGTTGCCGATACCGGCTGGGGCATGCTGATCGCCATCAACGTCCAGGAGACCGCAGACCTGGCGCTGATCGCGCGCCGCGTCGCCGAGGACGTGAAGACGCCGTTCTTCAACGTGCAAGACGGCTACCTGACGACGCACACGATCGAGAACCTGCTGCTCCCCGAGCCGGAGCTGATGCGGCAGTTCATCGGCGCGCCCGGCGAACGGCTGCAGGCGATCTTCGATCCGCAGACCGGTGTGCAGTCCGGCGTCGTGCAGAACCAGGACAGCTACATGAAGGGCAAGATCGCCCAGCGCTCTTACTATGACCAGGCAGCGGGCGCGCTCACGGCCGCGATGGAGGAGTACTTCGCCCTCACAGGCCGCAGCTTCGGACTCACACGGGAGTACCGCCTCGATGACGCGGAATACGCGATCGTCGCGATGGGTTCGTCCGTCGAAACCGCGATGGCGACCGCGGACTGGCTGCGCGACCACGAAGGGATCAAGCTGGGTGTACTGGGCATCACCTCGTTCCGGCCATTCCCCGGCCCGCAGATCGTCGCGGCGCTGTCGGGTGTGAAGGCGTTCTCGGTGCTGGAGCGGCTGGACGTGCCGCTCGCGCAGTCGAACCCGCTGACGGCCGAGATCAAGGCCGCGTTCGCCGATGCGGCCTGCGGCGCGGAGGGCTATCCCGCCATCGACCGCGTCCCGGAGATCTACTCCGGTACCGGCGGCCTCGGCGGGCGCGACATCAGGCCGCGCCACATCGTGGCGATCGCCCGCAACATGATGGAAGGCGGCAAGCGCCTCTTCACGGTGGGCATCAGTCACCCGCTAGCGATCCACGCCGACGAACGCCCGGACATTCGCCCGGAGGGCTCGTTCTCCATGCGCGGGCACTCCGTCGGCGGGTACGGCTCCATCACGACGAACAAGCTGATCGCGCAGGTGGCGGCCGAACTGTTCGAACTGCACGTGCAGGCGTACCCCAAGTACGGATCGGAAAAGAAGGGGTTGCCCACAACCTACTACCTGACGCTCGCGAATTATCCGTTGCGCACGCACTCGGAACTCGAGGCTGTCGACTTCGTCATCGTCAACGATGCGAACGCGCTGCGAGGCGATGCGCTGGACGGCCTCCACCACGGAGGGACTGTGTTCGTCCAGTCGCAGCAAAGCACGCCCGAGGGCGTCTGGGAGGCCATCCCGGAACGCGCGCGCGCGCTGATCCGCGAACAGGAGCTAACGGTGCTGGCGCTCGACACGGCGGCCATCGGCCGATCCGTAGCGACGAGCCCCGACCTCATCGTGCGGATGCAGGGCATCGTGATCCTGGGTGTGTTCCTGAAGGCGACCCGCTACGCGGAGGAGTTCGGCTTCGGCCGCGATGCCCTGATGCAGCGGGTCGAGGAGTTCCTTCGCAAGCAATTCGGACGCCGCGGCGAGCAGGTGATCCAGGAGAACCTGACGTGCGTGCGGCGCGGATATGACGAGGTCTTCGAGGTCCCGGTGCGCCGGGCCCACGAGGAGAGCTGCGCACGGGCCGGCTGACCGTGAAATGCGAGAGGCGAGGTCGTAATGCCTGAACGCGGCGAGATCATAGAGCTAGTGCCGCCGGTGATGCCCCGGCGGGAGTTCAGCGAGTGCGTCGTCGGATCCTATAACCGGGGCGCGGCGGAGTGGGAGCTGCCTGCCGACGACGCGGTCGCCACGAGCTTCGTTCCGCCCGGGACGGGCGCCGAGCGCGACTTCAGCTACGTCGCGCCATCGATGCCGGCGTTCATGCCGGATCGCTGCGTGGGCTGCATGGAGTGCGTCACGGCGTGCCCGGACACGGCGATCCTGGGGAAAGTGCTGGAGCAGCCAACGCTGGACCGCGAGATGGCTGCCGTGCCGAACGAGGACGCGCGAATCCGCGGCCGCCAGCGTTTCACCAAGACCGCAAAGTACTGGGACACCGCAGCGAAGCGCAACGAGGAGCCGGGGCTCTTCGGCATCTTCGTCGACCCCACGAAGTGCAAGGGTTGCGGCGAGTGCGTCGAAGTCTGCGGCGTCCACGACGCGCTCGTGATGCGGCCCAAGTCGCCATCCTGGCTGGAGGAGGAACAACAGGACATCGCCCTGTACCGCTGGCTGCCCGAGACGCCGGCCCATTTCGCTGAGGAGCGCACGCTGGTCGACATGATGCTGACAGAACGGTCGCAGCTCTACGTCGGAGGCGCCGGCTCCTGTATGGGGTGCGGCGAGACGACGGCGATCCGCATGATGCTTGCGGCGACCGGCTTCGCGCACGGCCGCGACAGCATCGGCATCGTCGCGGCGACGGGGTGTAACACGGTGTACGGGGCCACGTATCCCTACAACCCGTACCTCGTGACCTGGACGAACTCGCTGTTCGAGAACGCGCCCGCAGTGGCCATGGGCGTGCGGCTGCGATGGGACCAGCAGGGGTGGCAGGACAAGAAGCTGTGGGTGTTCGGGGGCGATGGCGCGATGTATGACATCGGCTTCGGGTCGCTGTCGCGGCTGCTAGCGTCCGGCATGGATGTGAAGGTGCTGGTGCTGGACACGCAGGCCTACTCCAACACGGGCGGGCAGGCGTCCACGGCATCGTTTATGGGGCAGGATGCGAAGATGGCGGCTTCCGGAAGCACCCGCCACGGCAAGAGCGAGCGGCGAAAGGAGTTGGCGCAGCTGGCGATGATGCATCCGGGCGTCTTCGTCGCCCAGACGGTCACCTCCGACGCCAACCACTTCTATCGCGCGATCCTCGCCGCCAACGAGTACCCCGGCCCGGCGCTCATCAACGTCTACACGCCGTGCCAGCCGGAACACGGCATCGGCGATGATGCCGCGTCCCGGCAGTCGAAACTGGCGCGCGACTCGCGCACGTTCCCGGTGTTTATCCACGACCCGCGCGCCGGCGAGACGCTGGCAGAGCGGATCAGCCTGCGGGGCAACCCGTCGATCAAGGAAGACTGGTACACGCATCCACGCACCGGCGAGCCCGTCGATTTCGTGTACTTCGCGCGGACGGAAGGCCGCTTCGCACGGCGCTTCGACGCCGAGGGCCACCCCGACGCGACGCTGCTCGCCGCCCAGGAGGACCGCCTCGCCAACTGGCATCTGCTGCAGGAGCTGGCTGGCGTAAGGTAGCGCCCGGTCGACCGTTGGCCGCCCGTTTGCGCAACCGTATACTCGGCTGCATGGCCGACTCGTCACGATCCGAAACACCGCCGCCGAGCATCTCGTTCGACGACGCACGTAGACGTGCGGCGTCTGGCGACGATCCGGGCGCCGTGGCACGCGCCTTCCTTGCCGGCCTCACCGTTGACGAGAAGCTCTGGTGCCTGGACGGCGACGAGGAGTTCTGGCCCGGACTTCTGCGCATGGCCGGACGAGCCGCCGCCACGGTCGCCGGCGAGGGATACAGCGGCCGCCCGTGGGCCGCAGCACAGCTGCCGCGCGTGGGCTTCCCGGGAATTACCTTCTCCGACGGTCCGCGAGGCGTCGTCATCGGCGCGAACACGTGCTTCCCTGTCTCGATGGCGCGCGGCGCGACTTGGGACCTGGACCTGGAAGAGCGCATCGGCGAGGCCATCGGGCTCGAGCTGCGTGCGAGTGGCGCCAACCTCTTCGGCGGCGTCAACGTCAACGTGCTGCGACACCCTGCGTGGGGACGCGCGCAGGAGACATACGGCGAGGACCCGCACCACATCGGCGAGATGGGCGCCGCGCTGGCGCGCGGCGTGCAACGGCACGCGATGGCCTGCGTGAAGCACTTCGCCCTGAACTCGATCGACAATGCGCGGTTCAAGATCGATGTTCGGGCGGACGACCGCGCGTTGCACGAGGTCTACCTCCCGCATTTCAAGCGCGTCGTCGATGAGGGCGTCGCCTGCGTCATGTCGGCGTACAACTCGGTCAACGGCGCGTGGTGCGGCGAGAACCGGGTGCTCCTGACGGAGATCCTGCGCGACCAGTGGGGCTTCCAGGGCTTCGTGATCTCCGACTGGATCTTCGGGCTGCGCAACGCGGTGCAGTCCGTCCTCGCGGGCCTCGACATTGAGATGCCGTTCCGGCAGCAGCGCATGCTGCACTTGCCGCGAGCGCTCGCCGACGGAACGTTGTCCGAAAGCGACATCGACTGGCCGGTCGTGCGCGTCGTCGAGACGCTCCTGCGTTTCGATGGCGTGCTGTCGCGTCCTGCCCCCGCCGCTTCCATTGCAGCATCGCCCGAGCACCGCGCGCTGGCTTACGAAGCAGCCGCGAAGTCGATCGTGCTGCTGAAGAACGGCGACGGCGGCGCGCCGCTGTTGCCGCTGGATGCAGGCAGGCTAAAGCGCATCGCCGTGCTCGGACGGCTCGCATCGATCCCGAACCTTGGCGACCGCGGCTCGAGCAACGTCATCCCGCCATCAGTCGTCACGCCGCTCGACGGCCTGCGCGCAGCGCTGCCGGACACCGAGATACTCGTGGCCGACGGCGCGGATCTCCACGAAGCGAGTCGCATCGCTCGTGACGCCAATGCCGCCATCGTCGTCGTCGGCTGCACGTTCGAGGACGAGGGCGAGTACATCTCCGCGCAGCCCGAATTGTTAATGGCGACGGCGCCGCCCCGCCCCGAGCGCCTACCTACGCCGGAGCCACCGCGGCCAGCCCGGTCGGACACCTCGCAACGCGGTCAACGCGGGTTCGCGACGGGCGGCGACCGGGCGTCGCTCGACCTTTCGGCGGCAGACCAGGCATTGATTCACGCGGCGGCCGCGGCGAACCCGGCGACCGTCGTTGTGATGATGGGCGGCAGCGCCATCCTCGTAGAAGACTGGCACGAATCGGTGCCGGCGATCTTGATGCTCTGGTATCCGGGCATGGAAGGGGGACGCGCGCTCGCCGACGTGCTGCTCGGACGCGTGGACCCGACGGGCAGGCTTCCGTTCGCGGTGCCGCGCGACGCCGGCCACCTGCCGTATTTCGACCGAGAGGCGACGGCGATCAGGTACGACCTGTTCCACGGGCAGTGGCTGCTCGACCGGGACGGCCATCAGCCGCGCTACCCGTTCGGCTTCGGGCTCTCCTACGATCCGCCGGCGGTCGTAAAGAACGTCGCCGTCGAGGTTGGCGAAACCGCGCTCGGCATTTCAGCTGAGCTCGTGAATGACGGCACGCGTGACGCCACGGAGGTGGTGCAGGTCTACGCGGGAGCGCGCGGCTCGCGGCTGGAGCGGCCGCCGTGGCGGCTGGCGGCCTTCGCCCGCACCGGCGCACCTGCAGGTGGTTCCGCCGGCGTTCGTCTCTCGATCCCGTACGAGCGCCTTGCGGTCCGCATCGACGGCGCATGGGTAATGGAAGGGGGTGCGTACGAGATCGCGGTCGGTCGCCACGCGCACGATCCCGGTGCCGCCGTCGTTCGGATCGATCTCCCGGAGCGGACGCTCGGCGCGTAAGGCGAGTGCCGCCGAGTGCGGTGGCATCACCAACACTGAACCGCCGAGCCGCGCGGAGTAGCCATCGTGCCCGCCTACTCGCCGCCGGGCAGATCCAGGACAGACACCCCGCCGAACCTGTCGACGACGTAGAGGTTCGAGCCATCGATGGTCAAGCCCGCCGGCGCGCGGAACAGCGCGCCGGAGCTTCTGTCGGCCGGGTCCTTGAGTCCGATGAAGCCCCAGTACTCCCCGGCCGGGCCGAAGACCTGTACTGCGGCAAGGAGCCCATCGCTGACGTAGACGTTCCCTGCGGCGTCGACGGCCACATCTTTCGGCCTCGCCAGCGTGCCGCCGGTGTTGCCCAGGCGGCCGTACTGGGTCAGGAACGTCCCATCAGGCGCCAGCTTGACCACGCGTCCGTTGAGGATGTCGACCACATAGACGTTGCCGGCCGTGTCCAGCGTCAGGCCGGCGGGAGTGTTGAACCCCTGTTCGCCGCTGGCGCGGCCGCCGCTGCCTGCAGTCCATGCCAGCCGGCCCTCGCGGTCGTAGCGCATGACACGGTGGTTGGCGGCATCCGAGACGACAACGCCTCCATCGTTGGCGACCGCCAGGCCAATCGGCCGCGGCGGCAGCGGGTCGCCGTCGGCGTGGCGCACTGCGAGCGTCCGGACCACAACAGCGTCAGGCGTGAGGACGAGGACCTCGCCAGTGCCCGAGTTGGCGACGTACAGGTACTGGCCGTCGCTGTCGATCGCCATGGCCCCACTCAGCGCGAGCCGTGCGTCTCGCTGCCCGTCCACGACCTGGAGGGTCGCCCCCTCCCCGTCTACTTCTAGTATTCGGTTATTGCCTGTGTCGAGAATGAACCGGCGGCCGCCCACCGCTGCGAGATCCGACGGCTGATTCCATCCCGCCGGTGAGGATTGGACGTCGGAGGGGGGGCTCATCTGACGGATCAGGCGAGACGGATACGCCTGGGCGGCGACGGTGCGGCCGGGCACGTCCTGGGACAGCAAGACGGCCGCCAGGCCGGCCAGCACGACGGCCACCGCCAGCGCCAAGGCTGCCAGCAGGTCGAGCCGCGGCTGCGACGTAGCGGCTGCCTTCGATCCCGATAGTTGACTTGTTTCTGCTGCTCGTACCATGGTTCACCAGTGATGGCAGATCGCACACAACGCACCCGAACCCCGCGGGTCAGGGGAGATACTCAGGAGGCTCTCCGAGTCCGCTCCGTGGGCTCCGTGGCAGCTGAGGCACTTGAGAAGGGTACCCGGCCGCGCCCCGCCCTCGTCCCATAGCCGCGTGCCGCTGAAGTCGCCGGACCCCGGATTCCAGCTGTCGTCCAGGGGCACGCCCGCCTCGACGTTCACCGGGTGGTCCCCGCTACCGCCGCTGGCGTGGCAGGTCTTGCAAAGGTTGGCGCCGGAGGGGAAGAGCAGGAAGTTCCCGTAGTCTGCCAGGTGGGGATCGTGGCACATGTCGCAGTCTTTGCCCGGCTGGCCCGGCTGCAGAGGGTGCTGCGCCAGCCCGGCGTCGAAAACGTGCAGGCCGCCGTCCGTGACGGTGCCATCGTGGCAGCTATAACAGGCGGGCGCGATGCCGGAGAAACCCTCGTCACCCTCGTGGGGGTCGGCGCGCCAAAGGCGTTGGCCGCCGGCCTGGCCGGGCAAGTGGCAAAGCTCGCAGGCGGAAACACCATCAGCGCCAGCTACGACCCCGAGGTCGTGCTGGCTGCCAATGACTGCTCCCTGCTCGCCGCGGGTCAGGCCGATGGTCGTCACGACGGCCATCACCGCCGCACCCGCCACCGCCACCACCCACAGCGCGCGTCTCACCTGCCACCACCTGCCCGGCGGGCGAGGCCCTGCGGCCGGTGCATGTGCGTGTTCTGCGTGAAGCGGCGGACGAGGCCGTAGATCACAACGGCCGGGACGGCCACTGGCAGGAACAGGATAAACGCCAAGCCGATGACGGGTGCCAGCGCGATCACCAGCAGAAGCGGCAGGCGGTAGTAGGTGACGCCTTCGCCCTCCAGGACGTCGCCTTCGCGGGGGACGCCGTGGAACTCCCAGTCCTTAGTGTTCAGGTACGTGCCGCACGGGACGAACATTCCGCTGCTGAATTTCCTGAACATCGCGTGCCTCCTTGTGACCATCAACTCAATTCGGTTCATGGCCAGCGTAAGGCGAAAGAGGCAGCACGAAAACGGTAGTTCGTCCGAGGACGGCGCCCGCAAGTGACCGAAAACGGCTCTCACAACCGCCCTATTGCGAGATGGCCGGAGGCTGTGGCCCAGAGCATTCGTCATCGTGTACGGAAGGGGACCCATGGCAGTCTACTGCTCCGCGGTGGTGAGGCCGGTCGTGATGGCGAACTTCACGAGGCCGGTGCGGTTGTGTATGTCCAGCTTCCCCATGAGGCTGGCGCGATGGCTCATCACGGTCTTGGCGCTCAGACACAGCAGTTCGCCGATCTCCGCGTTGCTGCGGCCTTCCGCCAGGAGCTTGAGCACCTCCTTCTCCCTGTCGCTGATCTGGTCCAGCAGCCGCTCTTCCTCGGCCTCCGGCTCCTCGCCCAGGTAGCGGTCCACGACCGCACTGGCGGCCGACGGGTCAAGGAAGCGGTCGCCGGCGTGGACCGCGCGGATCGCCGACACCAGCTCGGTACCGGCAGCCTTCTTGAGGACGTACCCGGCGGCGCCGGCCTTCAGCATCTGGAAGACGTACTCCTTGTCGTCGTACTGGGTGAGCACCAACACCCGTGCGCGCAGCTTGCGTTGACGGATCTCCAGTGCGGCTTCCAGGCCACCCAGGCGGGGCATGGCAATGTCCATCAGCACGACGTCGGGCTTCAGCTCGATGGTGCGCTCCACGGCCTCCACGCCGTCGGCGGCGGTGCCGACCACTTCGACGTCGTCGTACATGCGGAGCAGCGCCTGCAGCCCTTCTCGGAGCACGGCGTGGTCGTCAGCGATGAGCACGCGAATCTTCTGCGCCATCGTGACCTCCTTTCTGGAGCGGGATGCTGGCCCTCACCCGTGTCCCGTTCGCCGGGGCCGAGGTGACCTGCAGCGTGCCGCCCATCAGCGATGCGCGCTCCCGCATCCCCAGGACTCCCCACTCGCGCCGAGGGTCGGCGGAGTCGAGGACGCTCGCCACATCGAAGCCGACACCGTCGTCCTCCACCTCGAGGGTGATTGTGCCGTTTCGGAAGTCCAGGCCGACGCGCGCGTTGGTGGCCTGGGCGTGCCGCGCAACGTTGGAGATCGCTTCTTGGCCGATCCGGAAGAGCGCCGTCTCCATCTCAGCCGGAAGGCGTGACTCCTCTCCGGTGACCGTTACGCGGACGGGTATCCCGGCCGGCTGGAGCCGTGTCTCCGCGTACCACTTGAGCCCCGTCACCAGTCCCAGATCGTCGAGCACGGAGGGCCGCAGGTCATGGATCAGGCGGTGAACGTCCTCCAGCGCGTCCACTGCCACCGCCCGCAGCTCTCCCAGCCTCTCGCGGATGCCGGCGACGTCGGTGTCCGGTGCCAGAGCCGCGGTGTCCATGCCCACGACCAGGGCCGTGATGGCCTGGCCTGTCTCATCGTGAAGCTCTCGGGCGATGCGACGTCGCTCCTCCTCCTGGGCAGTGATCACTTTCCTCAGGAGTTCCCCTCGGGCCGTCTCCTTGCGTCTGAGTTCCTCGTAGAGTCCGGCCTTCTCTTCCGCGGCGCTGCGCAGATCGTCTCGCGACGCCTCCAGCTCGCGCGTGCGCTCGCGGACCCGGTCCTCGAGTTGTCGATTCGACGACTGGATGTCCTCCTGCGACTCCTGGAGGCGCACGCGCATCGCTTCAAACGTTTTGGCCAGGCCGCCGACCTCATCCTTCCCCAGGTCGGGGACCGGTTGCGAGAGGTCGCCGGTGGCTATCCGGCGGGCAGCAGTCGTGAGGACGCCGATCGGCCGGAGGACGCTGCGGGCCGTCACCCATGCGAACAGGAGCGCCACCAGGACGGCGGGCACGCCGAATTGCAGTGCGCGCTGGCGAAGAGTGCGGGCGGGCGCCAGCGCTTCCCCCTCCGATTGCCTGATCAGCACGGCCCACGGAGCGGAATCCAGGGGAGCGAAGGCCATCACTTCGGTCCGTCGTTCCTGCTGCCCGGCGGCTCCGTGGCATTCGTGGCACGTGCCTGACGTTGCCCGCCCAGCTTCAATCAGCGTGGCGATCTGTCCTTCGTGGTCGCTCCGCCCTTCGATCTGCCCGGAGCGGGTGCTTGCCAGGACGTTCCCGCGGATGTCCACGATCTGGGCGTAGCCGGTCTCCCCCAGTGCCGCTGGCTGCACTACCTCAGTCAACTCGCGCCCGTCCACGGCGATGTCGCCGGCCACCAGTCCCATCGCCGAGCCGCCAGGATCTCCGGCGGCGACCACGATCGATATCACGGGGCCGCCGTCCGGCGCCGATGTAAGCCCCGAGACCAACGGCTTTCGGTTGTCCAACACGAGTCCAGCGTCAGGGGAGAAGGCGGCGTAGTTCAGACCGAGCATGGAATCCATCGACGGCTCCGTCCAGACTACTTTGCCATTCGCGTCAGTAACGTACAGCCGCGAGAAGATGGAGTTGGCGAGCGCCCGGCGCAACGCGCTGCGCTCTGGTGCAGGATCAGAGTCGGCGGGGTTGAATCCCTCGCTGAGGGCCGTCTCCTCCAGAACCTGCGACGCCTGGCGGACGACGTAGTCGGCCTGGCGCGCGGTGGTCAGGGCAAGGCCCCGCCGTTCGTCCAGCGTGCGATCGATGCTCCTGTTCACGGGGAGCAGCGCGGACATCGTCAGGGAGACGAGGACGCCGACCATGCCGATCGCCACGAGGATCATCATGCGCAAATGGAGACTTCGCCGGACGACGCCCGCCCACGGAGCATCCGGAGCATGGCCGTCGGACCGCGCAGGTGGGGCGGCGACAGCGGGCGCGCCCGAGGGCAGGAGCACCCCGCCGGCCGCCGCGGCCGGCCGTGCAGCAGACACCGTGCGGCCGAGGCGCGTGTACTCGCGAGCGTGCTCTTCGTGCATCCGCTCCCGCGAGATGACACCGGTGATCATGCCGGTGTCCAGCGGGAACACGGCGGGACTGAAGATGACGTCGTAGAAGTGCCAGATGACGATGACGAGCAGGGCCAGCAGCGCCTCGCCGCTGTGCATCTCCTTCGCCGCTGGCACCAGCTGTCCAGGAAGCAGGCGGGTGACGTACGTGGGGAACCACAATGTCAGCCCGGTCGCGATCATCATGATGGCGCCGAATACGATGCCCCAGTATTCGAACTTCTGGCGGTAGTCGTAGCGGTCAAACTCCGGCCGCTGCGGCACCATGCCCAGCGAGTAGCGCAGCATGTTGAAGGCATCGCGAAAATCCTGGAGCGTGACCACCATTGTCGGTCTGAATCGCCGCCGGGCGACGCTCACGACCATCGCCGCGACGTGCACCAGCGACTCGCCGGCGAACGTGCAGGCCAGGACCCGGTGCAAGAAGCGCGCGTTGTCGATGCCTCCCAGTGCATTGATCATCCAGACCGATGCGTCCGCCTCGTTGTACTTCTGGGGCAGGCCGGTGGCGACGAGGCTCAGGAACACGAATGCCAGGAGCCAGTGCTCCAGCCGCTGCCACAACCCGAAGCGGACGACGGTCTCGGGGAGGCGCGCGTCCTGTGCTGATTGCTGGTACGTGAGTGTCATGTCCATCAGCGGTTGCGAGCCAGCCTCCAGAGGTCAAGGGCAACGTTGAGCCCGAGCCCCACTACCATCACGGGAATCAGCAGCCGGTAGTACTGCTTGACTAAGAAGACGAGCGGCGCTTTTTCGATCGACGGCTCGTAATGGGACAGCCAGGCCGATGGGAAATTGGTGGTCGCGTCTTCGTGGCAGCGGCGGCAGGTCTCGACCAGCTTCCCCTTGACTACGGACGAACCGGGGTCCTGCGCCGGCTTGATGTCGTGCACGCCGTGGCAGTCGCTGCACACCGCTACCTCGGGCCACACATCGGGCGACTGATCCTGGTAGAAGCCCACGGTTTTGCCATGGAAGTCCTCCAGGTACGTCTTGAACACGCCCGATGAGATGTCGTACTTGTTCATGAGCTTTTCGTCGCCGTGGCACTTGCCACAAAGGAGGACGGAGCCACGCCGGAACGAAGGGGTGGTGGCGCTGACGATGTCGTGCACGCCGTGGCAGGTGATGCAGTCGGGCACGTCCGGGTTGTCCTCGGCGAGGGCGGCGCCGTGGACGCTCTGAGCGTAGCTCTCGTAGATCTCGCCGTGGCACGAGGAGCAGGTGCGAGCAATCTCGGTGCGGGATTCCTTCAGCGAAGTAACGGCGTGGGGGTCGTGGCAGTCGGTGCAGATCGCGGCGTTGGCATCACCGGCGGCCATGGCGTCGAAATGGGCGCTGTCGACGGAGCGCGTATAGTTTTCGAAATGGCAGCGCTTGCAGGTCTCGTACTCAGCGCGGGCGTAGTCGCGGCGGTTGCGCACCGTCGTCGGCGGGGGCGGGTACTCCCGGTTCCGCTGGTGACAGTCGAGACACTCCAACTTGTCGCCGTGAACGGACATCCCGTACGCGAGGGGATCAACGTGCATCGACAGCGCCTCGCCGCTGGGGAATGTCATGCGCACGTCGTCCTTGCCGTGGCAGTCCATGCAGGCCTGGCTGGGCTGCGGCTGAACGCCGCGGGCGCGGGCGGCTTCTTTCTCGGCCTGTACGCCACCAACGAGCACCCCGAGCAATAGCAGCACGGCAGCCAGCGCAGCGCAGCCCGCCGCCGAGATCAGCAGGCGGGCTACCACGCGGCGGGCGCTGCGGAAGAGGCCGCGGTTCATAGCAGCGCCTCCTGGTCCTTCGCGTGAGGTTCGACAGGGCGGCGCGCGGACGGGACGGCAACGCTCACCGCGCTCTCGGGGCTGGTGGCCGCGGCGCGCAGGCGCGCCTCCAGTGCCTCCGTCACGGGCCGCGGTGCATCTGCGCCGGGCGCTGGGGTGCGGAACAGGCGCGGCGCCACGTTGCTGTACGGCAGGTGGACGAGGACTACCCAGGCGATGACGAACGGAGCGGCGTCGCTGTGGGTCCGCACCGCCGCGAGTACCATCTCTGCCGAGACGACGGAGGCGACGCGCAGCGGCATCAGGTTGACGAAACCGGTCGCGGCCATCACCCCCAGCGACCAGGCGATGAACCAGTAGTCAAGTTTGTGCATGTACTGCCGGGAGCGCGCGTCCGGCGACTCGCTTTCCAGCCGCAGGAAGTACAGGGCCGCCCGCACCGCATCGCGGAAGTCGCGCGGGTTCGGGATCATCCGCAGAGGGGCTGTCTCGCGCCCGACGAGCATGGCCGCGAGCAGCAGGGCGATGTGATAGACACCCGTCAGGACGAGCGCGCCGGCGGCCGCGCGATGAGCGAGTTGGAGCGCCTCGATACCGCCCGCGAGGTCCATCACGTCGCGGCTCAGCGATAGCGAATCGAACTTCTGAGGCAGGCCGGTGACGGCCAGTGCGGCGATGCAGGCGCCGGCCAGGACGTATTGGGCGCGCAGGTGGGACTCGAGCCGGAGAAGCCGCCCCTCGCCACCATCGATGTCGCTGTTCGGGGCGCTCATCTCGACCCACTCCCGGGGCGGCGCGGACTGCGCAGGAAATCCAGGGTCACGTGTGTCAGCCCGAAGCACACGCCCACCACCATCAGCGTCACAACGCCCCGGTGCGCGTAGTCGGCGAAGCCGGAGGGCGATGTGCTCGCCTCATGCCCCAGCCACCGTCCGGCGAACTGCGCGTCCGCGCCCCGGTGGCACCCCTGGCAGACCAGAGCGAGACGGGCAGGTGCCAGCGGTCCCATCGGGTCGTCCACAGCGCGCACGGCGTGGATGCCGTGACAATCCGTGCAGGTGGCTCCTCGCCCGTTGTCCGCGAACTGGACCAACTCGCCGTGGGCGGTGTTCCGGTAGCTCGCCAGTGCATCACTGTGGCAGCGGCCGCAGTTTTCGGCTACGGACAGCGTCATCCGGGCAGCCGGCAGGTCCGAGACCCGCGTCGTCGAGTGGCCGGATCCGTTAGCGGAGTGGCAGTCGTTGCACGTCGCCCCGTCTCCGGCACCGGAGAGCACCGGGGCGCCATGGACGCTTTCGGCGTAGTCGCCCGCCGCTGACAGATGGCAGCGCACGCAGATACCGGCCGCTCGCGCTTCGTAGCCGGCGGGACCGGACACGGCTATCGGCGGGCTGGGGCACGTTTCGCGATCCGCGTGACACGTCACGCAGCCCAACTGTCCATGAGCGGAGTCGCGCACTGCGCGGGCATCCACGTGCAGCGAGAGGGCAGCACCATCGGCGAAATGCGTCTGAAGCGTGGGGTCGGCGTGGCAGGTGAGGCAGAACGAGTCGTTCGGCGCCGCCGCCGGCAGTACAGCCCGTCCGCCGCTCGTAGCGACCGCGAGGGGACCAACGGCTGGCTGGGTAGCGGCTGCAACGACGATGTGGCCTGGCGCCGCCTCGCCCTCCTGTCCGGCACTGGCCACCCGGGAGGTGAGCACCAGGGTTGTTAACAGCAGAGCCAGCATCCAACGTCCGGTCATCACAACCTGACCAACATGAGCCGTTTGGGCCCCGCAGCTTCAAGGTAGCCTGACGGGCAGGCCGGCCAACATGGCACCAAGGTGCCCATTCCGGACGACGGTGGTCGCAGGTAGTAAGGGGTATCACCGCAAGGCACGGCCGTCGCTGTGCATGCGCTACATGAGCAGCTCAACCCGGCGAATACCTCGCGCGGCAGCACCCTTGACGACCGCTCCGGGATCCCCAACCTGCGAAAACTGCACATTGCGGGCGCCGCTCAACGACGTGTCTCTCGCGGATAATCAAACCCGGTGAAGTCGCACGCAGCGCGAGGTGACGATGACAGCAGCTCTACAACAACGATCCGACGCGGGGACGACGCTGGTGGCGCCGGCGATTCACGTTGCGGGACTCAGCAAGCGATACGCCGGTGGGACGCTCGCGAACGACAGCATCGACCTCATGGTGCCGCAGGGGATGACGCTGGGCCTGCTGGGCCGCAACGGCGCCGGTAAGACGACGCTGGTGCGCCAGATTACCGGCGAACTGCGGCCGACTGCCGGTTCGGTGCACGTGATGGGTGTCGACGTCATCACCGAACACACGCGAGCGCGCTCCCTGATGGGGGTCGTGCCGCAGGAGGCGGAGCCATTCGACCATCTGCGCCCCGCCGAGCACCTGGCCTTCTTTGCCCGTCTGCGGGGCATGTCGCGGCGCGATGCCGCCCGCCGCGCCGATGAACTGGTCACGATGCTCGGCCTGTCAGCGCACACGCGGCATGCGGCCCGCCAGCTGTCCGGCGGCCTGAAGCGCAAGCTGCTAATGGGGATCGCGCTCGCCGGCGATCCGCCGATACTCGTGCTCGACGAGCCGACGACTGGCCTCGACCCGCACTCGCGGCGCGAGGTGTGGGCATCGTTGCGCGCGCTGCGCGGCCGCGGGCACACCATCATCATCACCACGCACTACATGGAGGAGGCCGAGGAATTGTGCGACGAAGTGGCGCTGATCAGCGGCGGCCGCATCCTCCTGCAGGGCACGATCGAAAGTCTCCGCGCGCACTGCCACAACCGCTTCAAGGCCACGTACGAGGAAGACGGAAACGGCCGCGGACTCGTGCAGGGGCAGACCTCGGACGAAGTGCTGGCCGAACTGGCCCGCCGCGGCGTCGAGGCGTTCTCGCTCTCCAAGAGCAGCCTCGAAGACGTGTATTTGGAACTGACCGCCGAAGCGCTGGAGGCGTGATGCGCAAGTTCACGAGCGACGCGCTGGTCATCTTCGAGATCGAGACACTGAAGGCGCGCGCGTGGTGGCCCTTCTACATCATGACGATCGTGATGTTCCCCATCGGCACGCTCTATTTCGCGAAGTGGCTCATTCCGCCCGGGGCCGAAGACCTTGTCGGCACGCGGTTGATGACGGGGTCGCTCGTCTTCGCGCTGGGGCTGATGACCGTGAACAACCTCGCGCAGATCATGCTGTGGGAGCGCTTCAATTCGACGCTCAAGCTGGTGATCACGTCGCCGGTGCACCCGTTGTCCTACGCGGCCGGCATCATCGCGTTCGCGCTGATGCAGGGCATGTTCACCGCGCTGGCGGTGCTCAGCTTCTCGCCGATCGTCGGGATCGACATCGAGTTGAGCTGGTGGCTGATCCCGGTGCTGCTACTGACGTCGCTGTCGCTCACCGGACTCGGCGTCATCATCGCCACCTGGTCGCCGAGCCAGGAAGTGGGGAACGTGATGGCGAACATGGTCGGCATCATGGTGACGCTGCTATCGCCGGTGTACTTCCCGATCGAGCGCATGCCGCACTGGCTGCGCTGGGTTGTGCGATTCTCGCCGTACACGCACGCGGGCGAGGCGGTGGACCGCATCCTCTCCGGCCGCGGCGGCTTCGGGATGGAAGTGACGTACCTCGCGTTGATCACCGCGGCCGGCCTCGGCATCGGCGTCGCCGGGCTGCGCTGGCGCGAGAACTAAGGCGGCCAGGATGCGTCACTCCACGCTTCGGTTGTAGCGCTCGATGGCGCGGTTGGCGTCCCTCACTGCACGGTCGAGCGCCTGCCGCGGCGTCTCGCCACCGACGAGAATCTGCTCGAACGCGGTCTCGATGCCTTCGCGCACCTGCGTGAACGGGCCGATGACGGCGCCCGCCGTAGCGAGGCTCCGCGGCGAACGCAACACCTGGTCGCGCGCCGCCGCGAACTGCGGGAAGTCGCGATGCAGCGACGCGGCCGGCTCCATGTCCCATGCCGAAACGCGCACCGGGAAGTAGCCCGTGTCGAAGTGCCACTGCGCCTGCACCTGGGGCTGCGTCGCGTACTTCAGGAACTCCCAGGCGCCGCGCCGCTCCTGCTCCGGCCTATCCTTCATGATCCACATCGCCGCGCCGCCCACGACGACGCCGCCGCCCTCGCCCGCCGGTGCGGGCATCGGCGCCGCCCCGAACTTCGATGCCGCCGGGCCAAGCGCGGCCAGGATCGCCCGCATCGACGCCGTCGATTCGACCGCCATGGTGCTCTTGCCGGTGATCACCGCCAGCAGTGCCTGCAGTCCCTGCCGGCCGACGTTAGTAGCCAGACCAGACCGCACCATGTCCTGCCACCACGTCAGGATCGCCTCGCCCTCAGCGCCGCCAAAGACAACCTCCGTGGCGAGGCCTTCGCGGCCGTTGCCGTTGTTGGCGTAGAGCGCCCCCTGCTTCGCCAGCATCTGCTCGAAGTACCAGGCGTTAATGCTGAGGGCGATGCCGTTGCGCTTGATCGACCCGCTCTCGTCGCGAACGAGCAAGCGTTCCGAGGCCGCGCGTATGTCATCGAGCGTCGCGGGCGGGTGATCCGGATCGAGTCCCGCCTCGCGGAAGGCATCCCTGTCGTAATACAGGACGGGCCCGGAAAGGTTGAAAGGCATCGCCCGCAACTTGCCGTCAAGCGCGTAGTAGTCGACCGCGCGCGGCTCGAAGTCGCCGAGGCCGACGGACGGGGCTGCGATCTCCGCATCCGCCTCGATGAAGTCCTGGGCGGGCACCGTTGCCTCGCTGTCGACCATGAACCGCAGCTCGATGTCATCCAGCTGGATCATCGCAGGCATGCTCTCCGTACCGAACGACGACACCAGCTTCTTCAGCGAGTCCGGGTAGCCTCCCTGGTAGATGGCCCGCACTTCGTAGACATCCTGCGAGCCGTTGTACCCATCGACGATCTTCTGCAGCGCGCCGCCGTTGACGCCACCCATCGAGTGCCACAGCCGCACCTCGATGCGGCCTCCACTGTGGCGCACGCCGTGTTCGGCGCATCCGCTCAGCACGGAGCCGGCGATCATCACCGCGAACAGCAGAGCGATGCGGCGCATCGTCTTAGCCCTTCACGGCGCCGGCCGTTAGTCCGCGCACCAGGAACCGCTGGAACGCGATCACCAGCACCAGCATCGGCAGCAATGCGATGACCGTGCCGGCAAGGACGACGTTCGTCCTCTGCACCTCCTCGTCCCGCAGCGCGGCGATGCCGATCTGGACGGTGCGCATGTCGGGATCGTTCGTAACTAGGAGCGGCCAGAGGTACTGGTTCCACGCCTGCAGGAAGCTGAATACAGCCAGCGTCGCCAACGCGGCGCGCGACAGCGGAATAACGACGAACAGCAAGAACCGCAGGTCGCCGTATCCATCGATGTCGGCGGCGTCCTTCAACTCGCGCGGAAGCGTCATGAAGTGCTGGCGCAACAGGAACGTCCCGAACGCCGTGGCGAGGAATGGCAGCGTCAGCCCCTGGTAGGTGTCGAGCCAGTTGAGGCGCTGCATGGTCTGGAAGTTCGGGATGATCGAGATCTCCCACGGCACCATCATGGTCGAGAGGAAGACGAAGAACAGCGGCGTGCGCAGGGGGAAGCGCATGAAGGAGAACGCGTACGCCGCAAGCGCCGCCGTGGTCACCTGGCCGATCGTGATGACGCTGGCCATGATGAGGCTGTTGAGCATGTAGCGCGGCATCGGAATGTCAGTCATGGCCGAGCGGTAGTTCGCCCAGCGTGGCGTATCGGGCCAGAGATCCGGCGGGAACGACAGCAGCTTCTGCAGCGGCTGCAGGCTGTCGACTGTCGTCACGTAGAGCGGGAAGAGGATCACCGCCGCCGAGGCAATGAGCAGTGCGTACGATGGCAGACTCAGCACCGCGCGCACCAACGCCCGCCGGACGTGCTTCATGCGGCTCATCGGTAGAACACCCATCGCTGCGCGGCCACGAATTGCGCCATCGTCAGGAGGAGCACGATGACGAAGAGCACGATGGCCTGCGCCGACGCAAGGCCGACGTTGTAGTGCAGGAACGCCTCGCGATAGATCGAGTAGACGATAACCGTCGTCGAATCGAGCGGCCCTCCCCTCGTGAGGATGTGGATCTGGCCAAACGATTGGAACGCGAAGATGACGCCCACCACCGACACGAACAGCAGCGTCGGCGAAAGCGCCGGGAGCGTCACGTGGAGGAACTGGTTTCGGCGTCCGGCGCCGTCGACGCGCGCCGCCTCGTAGAGTTCCTCCGGGATGTTCTGTAGGCCGGCCAGGATGACGATGGTCGCGAAGCCGATGTTCATCCAGACGGTGGTCATCGCAACGGCCGGCAGCGCCCAGCGCGGCTCCGTGAGCCAACTCGCCGTCGGCAGGCCGCCCTCATCGAGCAGATAGTTGAGCACGCCCACACCCGGGTTGAGCAGCAGCAGCCACATCACCGACGACACGGCGACCGACGATGCGACAGTCGAGGAGAAGATCGTTCGGAACAGAAGGATGCCCGGCAATCGCTGGTGCGCGAGCAACGCCAGGTAGAGGCCGATGACGGTGGACGGGACGACGGTGTACAGCGCGAACTGACCGGTGACAAGAAGGCTGTAGCGGAAGTCGGACGAGGTCAGTACATCGCGGTACTGCTCGATCCCGACCCAGACCTCGCGCCGCCCGAACGGGTCGGTCGCGTGGAACCCCAGGTACACCGAACGCGCGAGCGGATAGAAGACGAACACGCCGAACAACACGACCGAGGGCAGCACGAACGGCGACGCCGCGGCAAGCTGGCGCAGCGAGCGTGCGACGCTTCCGCGCCGCCGTTCCGGCAGGAGGCGAGCATCTGTGGTCATGGCAGCCGCCTCCCGCTCGCCGGATCGAACAGCAGCAGGTGCGCCATCGCGATAGCAAAGCGGCGCGTTTCGCCGGCATGCGGCGGGTCGTCGGCGGGCAACCGCGTCACCACGCTCCGGCCATCGAGCAGTAATGTCGCGTGCACCTCGCTGCCCAGCGACTCCACGACATCAATCTGCGCGGGGAACGTCGCGGACGCGCCCTCTTCGCCGAACGACTCGGCAAGGTCAATGTGTTCCGGCCGCGCACCGATGACGACCTCCTTCAAGGCCGCACTGCGGAGCGTATCGCTCTGTTCGAGCGATAACGTGAAGCGGATCGCAGGCGTCTGCACGGACATGGCACCGTCCGTCTCCTGCACGTCGCCACGGAAGAACGACATCGCCGGACTGCCGATGAACTCCGCGACGAAGAGATTGGCCGGCCGGGCATAGACGTCGGCGGCCGAGCCCACCTGCTGCAGAAGGCCGCGCTCCATCACCGCGATCCGCTGGCCCATCGTCATCGCTTCCACCTGGTCGTGCGTGACGTACAGCACCGTCGACTGGAGTTGACGGTGCAAGCGGATCAGTTCGAGACGCGTCTGAGAGCGGAGCTTCGCATCAAGGTTCGACAGCGGCTCATCCATCAGAAACGCTTTGGGCCGCCGCACAATGGCGCGCGCCAGTGCAACGCGCTGCCGCTGCCCGCCCGATAGCTGGCCGGGCTTTCGCTTCAGCAGTTCGGAAAGACCGAGGAGACCCGCGGCATCGCGCACTGACTGGTCCACCTGCTGGCGGCCGGTCTTGCGCATCCGCAAGCCGAACGCGATGTTGTCGTACACGCTCATGTGCGGGTACAGCGCGTAGTTCTGGAACACCATCGCGATGTCGCGACGATGTGCCGGGAAATCGGTGACGTTACGGCCATCGATGTAGACGTCGCCCGCCGACGCCTCTTCAAGGCCGGCCAGAATGCGCAGCGCCGTCGTCTTGCCGCAGCCGGAAGGGCCGAGGAGTACGACGAACTCGCCGTCCGCGACGTCGAGCGTGAAGTCCGACAGCGCGACGGTGTCGCCGAAGGCTTTCGAAACGCGGTCGAAGCGGACGCTCAACGCGGCTCTCCTTCGCTCAGCATGCGTCCCCGCCGGCGCGGCGTGCCAGTGCCTTGCCGCAGGTATCGTACGCCCGACGCGGCATACGCGCCTACCCCGCCGGCGCCTGGTGGTGGCGCGCCGCCCGATGTCGCGCCGCGATGAGCGCCGTGCCGGCCTGAGCCGCCGCCCATGCACCGACGGCACACCCTATCGCCGTCGCCCAGTCCGCGAGATCCGCGGATCGCAGCGAGAGCGCGCCTCGCAGGCCCGGCAAGTACACCGCCACAAGCAAGAAGCCCAGGGAGAGAGCGGAGGCGCCCCAGAGGGGCACGCGGCGAAGGCGCGCCGGCAGCTCGCGCGGCGACTCGAGGCCAGCGAGAAACACCTGCCCGACCAGGCTCATCGCCAGTGCGAGAAACACCGCCGTCTGCCCGTGGCGTTCCGTTTCGCCGATAGCCTCGCTGGTAAGCAGGGCGGCGAGACCGGCAAGGGCCGCCGTGACCGCGCGCAGCGCGATCTCAAGCCATTGCGCATCGGACAGGAGCACCCGTGACGGGCCGTTGTTCTGGTTGTGCGAGTCCACACCGGTGGCGAGAGCGAGTGCCGGGAAGACGTGCACGACCAGGTTGAGCCAGAGGATCTGCAGGGGCAACAGTGGGAGCGGGCGGTTGGCCGCCATCGCCAGCCCGATCAGAGCGATGGTGCCAAAACTTGCCGTCAGCAGGTAGACGAGGGCGCTGCGCAGGTTCCGGATGATATCGCGTCCCTCATTGATGCCATCGACCAGCGACAGCAGCCGGCCATCGGCCAGCACGATGTCCGCGGCCTCGACCGCAACATCACTCGCATTGGGTCCGACAGCGACACCGACATCGGCCGAACGCAACGCGGCCGCATCGTTGACGCCGTCTCCGGTCATGGCCACGACCTCTCCACGCTGTTGGAGGGCCTTGACGATCGCCTCCTTCTGCGTGTGCGTGGCGCGTGCGACGACGGCGATCTCGTCAAGCCGCTCCAGGTCGAGATCCGCGCCCCGCACGGCAGAGGCTACGCCGGACAGGATGCCGGCATCCCGAGCTACGGTCTGCGCAGTAGCGAGGTGATCGCCGGTCGCCAGGATCAGCCGCACGCCGGCGCGCTGGCAAGCCTCGACCGAAGCGGCAGCGTCCGCCCGCAGGGGATCTTCGAGCACGACGGCGCCGATCACCTCAAACGGCGCTCCATCGCGGTGCGCGGCGACGGTGAATACACGGAGTCCGGCCTCAGCGGCGACGGATACCGTCGTGGCGAGTGCCGTCGCGCCGGAGGCGCCGCCGTCACCTGCGACGCTCTCGAACGCGCCCTTGACGGCGACGAGGGTGCCGCCGTCGGGCATTCGGTGCGTCGTGCGCATCATGCCTGTCGCTGAGGTGAACGGTTCGGTGGCGATGCGAGGATATTGCGCGGCGAATCCCGCACCGGCGTCGTCGAGTCCTGCCGCCGCGAGCGCGAGCGCGCCCTCGGAAGGATCGCCGTGCATGTGCCAGCCCTGCTCGTCGTCGTACTCGACTACCGCGTCGTTGCAGAGTCCCGCGACGAGCAGCAGCCACCGCGACGCTTCCTCATCGGCCGGAGCAGGCGCACCACCGTCCGCGGTCGCAATAGATGTCCGCACCGCGCTATCGAATGTCTCGACTTCGATGCGGAGTTCGCGGCCGTCGGTCAGGTAGACGCGCCGGACGCGCATCCGATTCTCGGTCAGCGTGCCCGTCTTGTCCGCAACGATGACGCTTGTCGAGCCGAGCGCCTCCACGGCATCCATGCGACGCACGAGCACACGCGCCCGGGCGAGGCGCCGGACCGCGATGGCGAGGGAAGCGGTTGCGACGGCCGGCAGCCCTTCCGGTATGGCGGCTACGGCGAGCGAAATCGCCATCTCGACGACCAGGCGCAACTCACGGCCCTGCGCGAGCCCGAGCGCCACCAGCACGACGCACATGGCCAGGAACACGACGACGAGGCGGTTGCCGAGGCTGTCAAGCCGCTGCTCCAGGACTGTCGGGCGCCTGCCGGTCTCCGTCATCGATGCGAACATGGCGCCGAGTACCGTGTTCGAACCCGTCGCAACGACGAGCGCCCGTCCACTGCCGGCGGCCACTGTCGTACCGGCATAGAGCATGGTCGGCGCCGTGGGGTCGCCCCGCGTCAAATCGGCGATGGCGTCCTTGGCGACAGCGACGGGTTCACCCGTGAGCATCGATTCGTCGATCCGCAGCCCGCGCGCTTCGATCACGCGCGCGTCGGCGGCCACGACGTCGCCATCGCTGGCGACGAGCACGTCGCCCGGCACGACCTCGGTCGCCAGGATGTCCTCGTGAAGGCCATCGCGTATCACTTCGGCGCGCCGAGCCGAGAGGCGGTGAAGAGCGGCGATCTCCCGCTCCGAGCGGTACTCGTTGAGGAAGCCAAATAGGCCGGAGAACACGACGGTGATGCCGATCGCGGCGGCATTCAGCCACTCGTCCATCGCCAGCGACAGAAGAGTGGCGCCGGCCAGCAGCGCGATGAGCTTGCTGGCGAACTGGCGGGCCAGCGTCGCCGGCCAGGATGGACCGGTGACCGGCGCCGGGTCGTTGGGTCCCCCGCTCACAAGCCGGCGCGCGGCCTCACCTGAGGCAAGCCCTACGGTCTCGGCGCTGGCCAGCGACGTGGCGACTTCGCGAGGCGACAGTGCGGCGGCATCTTCGGCCCGCAGGCCGCACCACGAAGTTCCGACGGGCGCCGTGAGGCGCGTTTCGGGCACCATGCGTCACCGGCCGCCCGCGGATATCGGTCCCGCGCTACGAAGCGGCGTCTCACGCATTGTAGACATACGGGACGCGAAGGCGGGGCGGCGCGGAGCCGACAACCGCGCCGGAGCGCCGCTCGCGTAGCCTACTGGCAGCCTCGAAAAGGATGCGCGCCGGGTTCGGCCGCGTCCACCAGCTCGTAGACCGCCGCACCGCCCCGCACGAACGCGTCCCGCACATACAGGCCGCTTGCCGGGCGCTCGGCCTTCCACAGGCGCTCACGTGGGCCGCAGTAGAGATAGGCGGCCGGGTGAGCCGCCAGCACGTTGTCCTCGTCCAAGAGGGCGGCATAGCGCTGCCGCCACGTCGGAAGGCGGCGGGCGATGCTCTCCGGGTGCGTGATCTCCCAGTTGAAGAGAAAGTACGCGGCCGACAGCTCGAAATGCTGCTGGAGTTGATCATCCGGCACCGTCTGGTCCGACGTGGGGTACGCGTGCGCGGGATCGAGGCGATCGAACACATCCTGCCCCGAGTAACCGAACGCCGCTTGCGCGCGCAAGAATCGGTCCATCAGCTCATCATCCGGGACCCGGACATAGGCGCCATCGATCACGTATCGCGACGCCGGCGTCAACGCCGTCAGCAGCATGGCGGTGTTGATGCTGGGACTCACCACCGTCTCGCGGTCACTCACGTGGGCATCGATCCAGTCGAACGCCGCGCGCTCATCGACATCTACCGCGAATGCGTCCTCGACGGTGATCGTGGTGCGCAACTGGAATACCGCCAGGTAGATGACACCCATGACGGCGATGGCTCCAAACACGAGAGCAGGAGCCCGCGACCGCCAGCGCAGAAACTCCTGCGTCAGCGCGGCGCCGCCCGCGATAAACGCCGGCAGCGCGAAGACATGCCATACCTGCGTGATGTAGTGCTCGGACTGCGGCACGATGCCGGTCGTCGCGTCGAGCACTAACGGCGTGACGAAGAGCGCGATGTAGAAGTGGTTGCGGCGCGGTCCGCGCAGTAGCATGTACAGAAAGGGCACGCCGATTAAGAAGCGCTGCGCGATGCTGACAAACTGACCCGGGTCGATGCCGACGCTCTCTTTTCCGAAACGCAACTGCGGATCAGCGGGCATCGCCACCGCGTCGTACAAGCGCGCTCCAACCTCCGGACCGGCGACGATGACCGCGACGATGCCAGCGACGATCAGGCGCCCGAGCGATCGATAGTCCTTGCGGTACGCCAGCCACGCGCACCAGGCACCAAGCGCGACGGCCATCGCCGACCAGTAGAACAGGTAGGTGTAGATCAGCAGGGCCAGCGCCAACCCCGCCGCCGCGATCCATCGCCGTCGCCCGTCCTCCACCGCGCGAGGGATGGCGATCACGGCAGCGAGGAACACAGGCAGTGGCAAGCTCGGCGGCACGAAACGGTACCAGGCATGGAACTCCCTGCCGGAATCGACGGTAATCACCGATCGGAGGACATCCCAGTGACGCAGCGGCAGAACGCCGTGCGCCTGGACCACGATGCCGATGGCCATAACTGCGATCGGCAGCACGGCGGCCGACACCCAGCGGACGCCGGTCAGCTCCAGCGCGAGCGCGTACAGGAGCAGGAGCGACGCCAACGCCGTCAGCGTCGTGACGATCGCGAGCGCGGAAAACGGGCCGCCCGCGACACGCCCGAGCAGGCCGATCGCGTAGAGCCAGGGTGTGCCGGGAGGTGTCGGTACGTCCTCCTGGCTCGGGTTATAGCGTGACCAGAGACTGGCGTTACCGTCATATGCGTCGCGGATGGAAGGTGCAAACAGCGCCAGGTCGTAGCCCATATCGGAGGCCGCCCAGGGCGCGACCTGGACCCGCGCCCCTTCGGACGGCGAGGTCGACAGCAGCCACCAGCGCGGTCCGGCGAGAAACGCCGTCAGCAACAGCGCCACGCCGATGCCGAGCGCGTGGCGGCGGAGGAACGCCGCGACGCCGTCCTGCGCGGGCGCCGTCGAAGCGGCCGCGACGGCTGCAGGTCTGGGGGCGGATGCGCTCATCGGTGCATCCTACAGACGGGGCGCGCGCCGGTCACGGCTCGCCTGTCAAGCATGCGCACGGGTTCCGCGACGCCCACATTGCAGTGGGGGCAGGCGCTACGGGTCATCGCGACGGCGGTCCAACAACTCCCGGCACCCGCCGTCTTTGACTTCATACACGCGCGTCGCCACGCGGTCGAGGATGCCGGTGTCGTGGCTTGCGCAGATGATCGTGCCCTCGTACTTCTCGAGTGCCTCGATAAGTTTGCGTCGCGTCGGGCGATCGAGATGGTTCGTGGGCTCGTCGAGCAGCAGCACGTTGGTCGGCTGAATCAGGAATTTCGCGAGCGCAACGCGGCTACGTTCGCCACCTGAAAGCACGCCGATCTTCTTGAAGACGTCGTCGCCGCGAAACAGAAACTGGCCGAGGATGGTCCGCAGCCGCACTTCCGGCTCGGAGGGCGCGACCACGCGCACTTCGTCGAGGGCGGTCCTACCAGTGTCGAGCACCTCGTCCTGGTGCTGGTCGTAGTACTGGCGCCGCGCGCGCTCCGCCCATTCGACGCGGCCGTGTGTCGGTTCGATGATGCCGGCGGCGATGCGCAGCAGCGTGCTCTTGCCGCTGCCGTTCGGGCCGATGAGCACGACCTTCTGCCCGCGCTCCACTTCCAGGTTCACGTCGATCAGCACCACGTTGTCTCCGTACGCGTGGCCGATGCCCTCGAGCAGCAACACATCGCGCTCCGTGCGGCCGTGGGCGGTCAGCTGAAAGCTGACCTCGCTCTCCTTCCGCGTGCGCTGAACGCGCTCGATCCGCGCAACGGCCTTCTCGCGGCTTTTCACGGCTGTGGCCTTCGTCGCCGTGGCGCGAAAGCGCTCGATGAAGCGCTCCTGCTTGACGATCTCGCGTTCCTGCCGCGCCGACGCGCGATCCTGCTGCTGCAGCCTCTCCGCTTTCTGGGCCTGGTACTGCGTGTAGTTGCCGGTGTACCGCTCGACGACGCCATCGCGCAGGTCAAGGATGCATGTCGCGACGCGGTCCAGGAACGGTACGTCATGCGTCACGATCAGCACGGTGCCGCGATATTTCGCTAACTCGTCGGCCAGGAACTCACGCGCGGCGACATCGAGATGGTTCGTCGGCTCATCGAGCAGGACGTTATCTGGCCGTCGCACGAGGATCTTGGCGAGCGCGATGCGCATCTGCCAGCCGCCGCTGAAGTCACCGCACCGCTTCCGGCGGTCTTCCGGGGCGAACCCCAGGCCGTCGAGCACGCGGCCGATGTGCATGTCGATGCGATAGCCGTCGAGCGTTTCGAACTGCTCGAAGAGCGCGCCCTGCTCAGCGATTAACTCTTCGATGCCCCCATCGCCCCGCTCGATCCTCGCCGCGATGTCGTGCAGGTGAAGGTCGATGGCACGGGCCTCAGGGAACGCCGTCCACATCTCATCAAGGAGCGGCCGCTCCGGATCGTGGCCGGCCTCCTGCCGCAGGTAGCCGAGCGTGCCGCCGCGATGTCCAGCATTGCCCTCGTCGGGCGCATCCTCGCCGGCGAGTAGCTTGAGGATCGTCGACTTGCCGGCGCCGTTCGGGCCGACGAGGCCCGCGCGCTCACCGGCGCTCACGTTGAACGTGACGTCGTGCAGCACATCCAGGCTGCCGAAGGACTTGGCGACGTGTTCGGCGTAGAGCATCGGGACAGGATAGCGGGTGGCGGTGGCTGGAGACGGGAACCTTCCGGATGAGCCTGCCGAGAGCGAACGGCGGTTGCGAGGTTTACAATGGAGACGGCCTCTCGGCCGGACGAGCGAGCGCGGCTCCCGTGCTGGCGCCTGGGCGAACGAAGCAAGCGAGATGGAGGCGGCCATGCGTTTCCAGATGCGCATCGATCCCCCGTGGCGTCCGCTGCTGGCGGCGTTCGGGGCGTACTCGGGCAACTCGTACGTGGACGTGCGCGACGATCGCCTGGATTTTCACTTTGGCCTGCTGTTTCACGAAGCCATCCCCCGTGCCGATGTCGCGTCGGCGCACGTGACGCTGTGGCCGCTCCTGGCCGGCATCGGCTGGCGCGTGACGCTCGGCCGCCGCGCCGGGCTGATCGGTTCACGCGAAGGCGTCGTCGAGGTGCGCCTGACGCAGCCGCGCCGCATGAGCCTGGCGTTCGTGCCGTGGCCATGGCACTTCGCGGCGCTCTGCGTATCGCTCGAGGATCCTGAGGGCTTCATCGCCGCGCTCGCGGTCTCGGAGAGCGCGCCAAGCTGAGGCGTCAGTCCTTCTTCGGCCTCAGCGCGTACGGCGTCGTGGAAGCGAACGATTGCGGCTTGACGCGCAGCACCACGCGGCCCTCGTCCTTCGCACGCTGCTCAATGGCCGGCAACGCCGCGTCTGGAATAGGGTTGCCGGTCATCCTCTCGCCGATCTTCCGCATCGCCTGAGCCGCGCCCGTCTCCTCGATCGTGCCCGTGCCGTAGACAAGCAGGTACGGGAACGGAGGCTGTTCGCCGAGCACGCAGAGCGACACTTGCGGGTTGCGCCGGACCGCCTTCGCCTTGAAGCGCGATGCCGTCGTCGAAATGAGGATGTCGTCGCCGTCCATGACGTAGTACACGGGCGACATGTGCGGCGCGTCCGATTTGCGCGGGAGGCCGACGATCACGAGGCGGTTGTCGTTCAGGAACGTCTTCTGCTCTTCCGGGGTCATAGCTGCTCCAGGAAATGGCTCCATGCGGGAGTACACGGCGGATGAGACGCATGGTACGGCGGCCCGGCCGTGAGTCACAGCCCGCTTACTTCGCCTCGCCAAGGCATTGACTTCTAGTACATCTGTTCTATACTGGTCACCAGCCTTCCGCCCGGCTTCCCAAGCAGCCCGGCGCACCTCTCCAGGGCCAGAAGGTGCATCTCCCGAACGGAGCCGGCTCATGCGCCTGGCCTGCGTCACCGTCCCCAACTTCCGCATTGCACTCGAACGGCAGCGCGCGCCCGGGCTCTCCGGCCGACCGATCGCCATTGGCGAGCCGCCGCCCGGTGCGAATCAGGTGATCGATTGTTCGCCCGAGGCCGCGGCGCTCGGCGTCCGCGCCGGCATGACGCTGCGCGATGCGCGCACGATCGCGCCGGAACTGGTGCTGCTGCCGCCCGATCCCGTCTTCTACAGCCGCGCCTCCGATGCCCTGCTCGACGCCATCGAGGCCTCCGAGCCACACGTCGAGCCGGGCGAGCCGGGCACCATCTTCGCGGCGATCGACCCCCATGCGGACGAGGCCTCGCAGTCCTGCGCGACCGAGTCGCTGGTGCGCGCCGTGCGCCTGAGCAGCGGCGTGCAGGCGAGCGCGGGGGCCGGTGAAGGCAAGTTCGTCGCCTGGGCGGCGGCAACGGTGAGCGCGCCAGGCGAGGTCAGCATCGTCCCGGCGCGTTGCGAGCAGCCGTTCCTGGCGCCGCTCAGCACGTCGTTCCTCCCCGTCTCGTACGAGGCGCATCGCAAGCTGGCGCTCTACGGGCTCCGAACGATCGGCGACGTCGCGGCGCTGCCCATCGGGCCGATGCAGGCGCAGTTCGGCGGCGAAGGGCGCCGGCTCCACGAACTGGCACGCGGCATCGACCGCACGCCGTTCCTGCCGCGCACGCGCGTCGAGCCGGTCTCCGGCACGCTGACGATGCCCGCGCCCACGGTGAACAGCGGCGCGCTGATCATCGCCGCTCGCCAGATCACCGGGCGGCTGCTGCAACGGCCGGCGATGCGCTACCGGCAAGTACGGCAGTTGCGGCTGCGGCTGGCGTTGCTCGATGGCGGTAGCTGGGAGCGCACGTTGACGTTCCGCGAGCCGCTGGGCGAGGAGGAAAGCATCGCCTTCGTGCTGAAGAAGCTGATCGAGCCGCTGCAACTCGCCGGCCCCGTCGAGGAGATGACGCTGGAGTTCATCGGGTTGACGGGAGAGACGGGAAAGCAGCGCAGCCTGCTGTTCGCAGAGCAGGCGCGGCGGCGGGCGCAGCTCGTGGCGGCGCTGCGGCAATTGAAGACGCGCTTCGGCGGCCAGCCGCAGGTGGCGCGCGTGGTGGAGGTGGAGCCGTGGTCAAGGATCCCGGAGCGCAGGTACGCCCTCATCGATTACGACCTCTAGCGGCGCCGACGCGCGTGCGCGTCCGCACCGGCGAGCACGGCCACCCGTGCGCGGTGCTGGTCGAAGGCATCGTGCGCGACGTGACATCGATACAGGATCGCTGGCGGATCGACGACGAGTGGTGGCGCGAGGCGCCGGTGTCGCGCATGTACTACCAGCTGCAACTCGAGGGCGATCGCGTGGTGACGGTGTATCGGGATCTGCCAGGAGGCGCGTGGTGGATGCAGCGGTATTAGCACAGAGCCGCTACCGCGCCGAACTGCATCTGCACTCCTGCTGGTCGCTGCTCGATGGCGCATCCAGCACCGACGAGTTGATCCTCCGTGCGCGCGACCTGGGCTACGAGACGCTCGCGCTCACCGACCACGATGGGCTCTACGGCTCGATGGAGTTCGCGCAGGCTGCGAAGGCATTCGGCATCCGTGCGATCACCGGCGCTGAGGTGACGCTGGAGAACGGCCATCACCTGACGCTGCTGGCCGCCACGACCGAGGGCTACAACAACCTCTGCCGCATGCTCTCCACCGCCCACCTCGGGAGCGAGCGCAAGGAGCCACGCCTGCCGTTCGATGTGCTGGCGCGGCACACGCGCGGCCTCATCGCGCTCTCCGGCTGCAAGCGCGGCGAGGTGCCGGCACTCGTCGCGACTGGCGATCTCGGTGGGGCCGAGGCGGCGCTATTGCGTTATGTCACATGGTTCGGCCGCGACAACTTCTACCTCGAACTCGAACAGAACCTCGTGCACGGCGACACAGGCCGCTGCCGCCACCTCGTGGCACTCGCACGCCGCCACGGACTGCGCTACGTCGCCACGAACGACGTCCACTACCACGAACGCGCGCGCCACCGTCTGCAGGACGTGATGGTGGCGATCCGGCACCGCAGCACGCTCGAGGCATCGCACCACGAGCGGCGCGAGAACTCGGAGTACTACCTCAAGCCGCCGGGCGAGATGGAGGAGTTGTTCGCCGAGTGGCCAGAGGCGCTCGACGAGGGTGCACGCATCGCGGAGCGCTGCGCGTTCGACCTGACGCGTGACCTCGACTACCGCTTCCCCGACTACGACACGCCCGACGGCTCCACCGCCGATGCATACCTCGAAACGGTGTGCCGGCAGGCCGCGCGCGAGCGCTACGGCCTGTTCGACGGCAGTATCCCGCCGGCGGTCGAAGAGCGGCTGCAGGAGGAGTTGCGGCTCGTGCGCAAGCACCGGCTCTCCGGCTTCTTCCTCATCTACCGCGACCTGCTGGAACTCAGCCGCGAGGTAGCGGCCGAGGTGCGCGGACCGCACAGCGCGCGCAGCAAGTCCGGACTGCCGCCCGGCCGCGGCCGCGGCTCGTCCGTCAGTTCGATCCTCTGCTACCTGATCGGCCTTTCACACGTCGACCCGATCAAGCACAACCTGTTTCTCGGCCGCTTCTTGAGCGACGAGATCTCCTCGGTGCCCGACATCGACCTCGATTTTCCCCGCGACATTCGCGAGCAGTTGATCCTGCGTGTGTATGAGAAGTTCGGCCGCGAGCACGTCGCGCTCGTCGCCAGCTTCCCGACATACAGGCTGCGGAGCGCGATCCGCGATGTCGGCAAGGCGCTCGGCATCGCCGAAAGCGAGCTGGACCGGCTGGCAAAGCGCGCCGGCTGGGGCAGCGGCGGTGATATCGCCGCAGAGATGGCGATGTATCCCGAGTACGCCGGCAAGCGCGACGCGCCGATCTGGCGCGATCTGATCGACCTCGCGAAGCAGATCTCTGGCTTCCCGCGCCACCTCAGCCAGCACGTCGGCGGCATGGTGATCTCGACGAAGCCGATCGTCGAACTGGTGCCCGTCGAACGGGCGGCGATGGCCGGGCGCTACATCTGCCAGTGGGACAAGGATTCGATCGACGACGCGCGCTTCATCAAGATCGACTTCCTTGCGCTCGGCATGCTGTCACTCGTCGAGGAGTGCAGCGACCTGATCGCCGAGCAGCACGGCCACATCCAGGATCTGAGCCGCATCGACTTCAGCGACTCGGAAGTCTACGACATGATCTGCGAGGCCGACACGGTCGGCGTCTTTCAGATCGAGAGCCGCGCGCAGATGCAGATGCTGCCGCGCACACGCCCGCGTTCCATCGAGGACCTGACGGTGCAGGTAGCGATCGTGCGGCCAGGGCCGATCGTCGGCGGCGCCGTCAACCCGTACGTCAGGCACCGACAGGCGCAGCTCGCTGACCCGGACTTCAAGCCGCCGTTCGACCACCCGAGCCTGGAACCGGCGCTCGGCGAGACGCTCGGCGTCATCCTCTACCAGGAGCAGGTGCTGCAGGCGGCGATCGCGGTCGCCGGCTTCAGCGAGGGACAGGCCGAGGCGCTGCGCCGCGCGATGAGCCGCAAGCGCTCGCGTGAGAACATGGGCCGCTTCCTGGAGATGTTCATCGAAGGCGCCCGCGCGCGCGGCGTCGCTGACGACGTTGCGCAGCGGGTGTTCGAGAAGATCGTGGCGTTCGCTGAGTTCGGCTTTCCGAAGAGCCACTCGGCGGCGTTCGCGTTCCTGGCGTTTCAATCGGCATGGCTGCGCCGCTACTACACCGTCGAGTTCACGTGTGCGCTGCTTAACGCGCAGCCGATGGGCTTCTACCCGCCACATGTCCTCACGCACGACGCAAAGCGCCACGACGTCACCGTGCTGCCACCCGAGATCAACCGCAGCAGCGCCGCCTGCACCGTCGAGGAGGGAGCGCTGCGCATCGGCTTCGGCTACGTGAAGGGCATCGGCGCGGGCACCGCACGGGCGATCGCGGCGGAGCATGCGCAGCGCGGGCCGTTCGCATCGCTCGCCGACTTCGTGCGCCGGATGGGGAGCATCGCGGACTGCGGCCTCCGGCAGGAGGCAATCGAGCACCTGGTGCAGGTTGGCGCGTTCGACGGCTTCGGTATGAACCGGCGCGAGCTGTTGTGGCAGGCGGGCTTACTCTACCGGCCGCCCAACGCGCAGATGGTGCTGCCTCTGCCGGTTGAGCAGGATGTGGTGCGGCTCGGCGACATGAGCACGTGGGAGCGGATGACGGCCGACTACCGCCTGCTCTCACTCTCGCCCGGCTACCATCCGATGCAACTCATCCGGCCGCACCTCGGCGAGTCGCTGCCATCGCTCCGTCACCTGCAGGCGATGGCTGACGGCGCGCGCGTGCAGGTGCCGGGCATGGTCGTCTGCCGCCAGCAGCCGGGCACGGCGAAGGGCTTCGTCTTCTTGCTGCTGGAGGATGAGTTCGGCATGGTGAACGTCATCGTGCCGCCGTGGCTGCACGAGCGGCAGCGCGCGCTGGTGCGCGGGGAGGCATTCGTCATTGTAGAGGGCGAGCTGCAGCGGAAAGAAGGCACGATCAACGTGCTCGCGGAGCGCTTCGCGGTGCTGCCGGTGCCCCAGTCGATGCAGGCGCCGCAGTCGCACGATTTCGGATGACAAAGGCGCGCGCCAACCATCAGAACATCCAAAACGAAGGGGGTGTCGCATTGACAACCACACGCAAGCTCGACGTACAGCCACTCGCACCCGAAGGCTGGCGCGCGTTCGCGGCGCTGTTCCGCACGAACCGCGTTACTGATGGATGCTGGTGCATGTGGTTCCGTGAACCAACGAGCGCGTTCAGAGCGCAGGAGGGCGCGGGGAACCGCGACGCCTTCCGCCGCATCGTGAAGGGAGGGCCGTCCCCTGGCGTGATCGCCTATCTCGACGGACGCGCCGTCGGATGGTGCGCCGTCGCGCCGCGCGAGGAGTACGGACGATTGCAGCGCTCGCGCACCCTCGCGCCGGTCGATGATACGCCGGTGTGGTCCATCACCTGTTTCTTCATCGATCCGGCGTGCCGCGGTCAGGGTGTCGCCGCTGCATTGATCGAAGGCGCGGCCGCGCTCGCGGCTCAGCACGGCGCGCGCGTGATCGAGGCCGATCCGGTGGACCCGGGCGGCGGCCGGATCGGCGCCGAGGACGCTTACCACGGTGTGGTTTCCATGTTCCGCGCGGCGGGTTTCACCGAAGCGGCACGCCGCTCCGGCCGGCGGCCGATCATGCGCCGGTCGCTTGGCAGGGCACGACGACCGCGCGCCCAACCGTAGCGCCCGAGGACGGCATGCCACGCACGATCATCCACGCCGACCTCGATGCGTTCTATGCCTCGGTCGAGCAGCTCGACCGGCCGGAGCTACGCGGCAAGCCGGTCGTCGTCGGTGGCTCGCCCGAGGGCCGCGGCGTCGTGGCCGCCGCCTCGTACGAAGCGCGGCGTTTCGGGCTGCGCTCCGCCATGCCGATGAGCCGCGCCCTCCGTCTTTGCCTGGACGCCGTGCGGGTGTCGCCCCGCTTCGACCGCTACGCCGAACTCTCGCGCCAGGTGATGGCGATCTTCCGCGCGCTGACACCACTCGTCGAGCCGCTGTCGATGGACGAGGCGTTCCTCGATGTGAGCGGCTGGGTGGAGGACGGCGTCGCCCCGGAGCAGCTCGCGCGGGAGCTGAAGCGCGAGGTGCGCGAGCGAACGGGCCTGACGCTGTCGATCGGTGCGGGCTCCAGCAAGAGCGTCGCCAAGATCGCGTCGGACCTCGAGAAACCGGACGGGCTGGTCGTCGTGCCGCCAGGAACGGAGGCGGCGTTCCTGGCGCCGATGCCGATCCGCGTGCTGTGGGGCGTCGGTCCGAAGACGGAGCAGGTGCTCGTCCGCGCGGGCATCCGCACGGTGGGAGACCTTGCGCGCCGGACCGAAAAGGACGCCGAGCGGCTGCTCGGGTCGCACGGCGTGTTCCTGCGCGACCTGGCACGCGGCATCGATGACGCGCCGGTGGTCACCGAGCACGAGCGTAAGTCCGTCGGCGCCGAGGAGACGTTCGCGGAGGACATCGCCGACGGCGTGGCGCTGCGCGCCGAATTGCGGCGGATCGCCGAGCGGGTAGCACAGCGGATGCAGCGCGCCGGCGTGCGGGCCCACACCGTCGCCATCAAGCTGCGCTACGCCGACTTCACCACGGTCACACGGCAATCGAGCCTGAAGGTCGCGGTCGATGGAGTTGAGGAGATCGATACCGTCGCATCGCGCCTGCTCTCGGACATCGCGCAGCCGGGCGACCGGTTTCGGCTGCTCGGCATCCAGTGCTCCAGGCTCATCGGCAACGTGCTCGTCCAGGGTGTGCTGTGGGATGCGGGGGCCGAGTCCGAGGTTCCGTGAGGTTGCGCAGATGAGGGGCGCGCAACTCAGACGGCGAGCAGGCGGCGTTCGGCGATCTCCGCGTATTCGGGGACGCTTTCGATCAGCAGCCAGTCGCGGTTGTGCTTCGCCGCGGCGACGGCCAGCGTGCCGGCGCCGCCGAACGGGTCGAGCAGAAGCTCGCCCGGCTGCGATGCCACCAGCACCGCGCGTTCGAGCAGCGCCAGCGGCTTCTGCGATGGATGTTTGCCGGATGCGCGCTCCTTCTTCGACGTCACAGGGAAGTCCCAGAGGTTGCGCATCTGCTTGCCGCCGTTCATCTCCTTGGCGTCCCAGTAGTTGAACGTCCACCCGGTCGCTTTCGCCGGCGTCTCGTTCACCGCCCAGATGATCTGCTCGGTGCTTTCGGTCAGCGTTCGCGCCGTGATGTTCGGCTGCGCGTTCGGCTTGAACCAGACGATCGAGTTGAGGATGCGCCGGTTGAGCACGTTCTGCAGGATGAAGCCGAGCTGGTAGATGTTGTGATACGTGCCGAACACCAGGATGTTGCCGTTGGGCTTTACCACGCGCCGGATTTCGCTCAACCATTCGACGTTGAACGCGTAGAAGTCGTCCTTGCTGAACGCGTCCCACGTCTCCTCCATCGTTACGTGCGACGAAAACGCCCAACCGAGGCCGTTCTTGCTCTTGCGCCCGCTGCCCGAACCGATGTTGAACGGCGGATCGACGATGCAATGGTCGATGCAGCCGTCGGGCCAGCCGCGCATCTCGGCAAGGCAGTCGCCAGTGATGATGCGGTTGGGTTGAGGGCCGTCGCGCGCGATGCGCAGTGGCGTCTTCGGCTGGCGGCGCGGAGTTCGTGCGGGAGCCGTCATCGGTTCAGGCATGGCGGTATTAGATCAGGGCGCGGATCGCGGGTACATAGGGGGAAACCCCTAGAAACGGCCGGCCGGGCAGCGCGCTAAGCCGTGCCAGTTTCTACAATGCATCCATGGTGCAGCAACCGAAGACCCGCGGAGAATTCATCGCCGAGATCCGAAGCGGCCTCATCTGCGGTCGATGCGGCAGGTATGTCGGCAGCCTGGCTGAGCGACGCTATCTGCCGCCGCCCTATCCCGTCGCGCTGGACAAGATCACGCCGGAGAATGAAGTCGAGGCGCTGATCGGCTTCGAGCGGCATATGCTGGCCCGCATGCGCAACGGCAATTTCACGATCAGCCACCCCCAGGTCGATGGCAAGTGCGCGACGTTCCGGGAATGGATCGAGCGCGAGGACGACGAATACGAGGAAGACGACGGGACCTAGGCGCCGCACTCAGGCGGCATCGTCGACGCGACCGCCCACCCGGGGGCCGCGGCCGGTCAGCTGGTTGAGACGCACCATGCTGACGAAGGACTTCACCAGGTACGGATCGAACTGCTCACCCGCGTTCTTCTCCATTTCGATGAGGGCAAGTTCCTGTGCGCGCGCTTCCCGGTAAGGCGTATCCATGATCATGGCGGCGTACGCGTCAGCGACGGTCATGATGCGTGCCGGCAGTGGGGTCTCCTTGCTCTTGAGCCCCTTCGGGTAGCCGCGGCCGTCCCAGCGCTCGTGGTGGAACAACACGACTTCGAGCACAACCTGCGAGAGCCAGCGCGGGCTGACTTTCAACACGTCCCAGTCGCGGAGCAGGTCATAGCCGGTTGAGACGTGATTGCGCATCATCATCGTTTCGGCCGTCGAAAGCGGCCCATGCTTGACGAGGACGTTCTCGGGGACGGAAATCTTGCCGAGATCGTAGACGTGGCCGGCCACCCAGAGCGCAGCGATGGAGTCGTACGGTAGTTCTTGCCGGTCAGCCAGTTGGATAGCGTACTCGGTCGCCAGGCCGGAGTGGTGGCCACTGTAATTGTCCTTGCTGTCCAGTCGCTCGCGCCAGGTGCCCAGCAGGCCGTGCACCTGCGCCCAGGTGTCCTGTGGATACAGCGACACCAGCAGGTCGACGATGGAGTTGACTTCGAGGACAGACATGGCGCGGCCGCGGGGCTGTGTTGGCCCCCTCCTTGTAGGGGATTATCGGCAGACTGCGAAACGCCAAGAAGTGGCGTTCACGGCAGGATTCCGCGGGATCAGGCATGAAGAACGTCAATATCGTATGCCCGGACCCATAGAAGGCTAGGCGGGGGCGTTGTACAATGACGGACGGAGAGGTATATGGACGCCCCGGAAGTCAAGGACGACCGCCGTGCCCCACCCTCCCGCGAGGTGCGGATGGGGGAATCTGAGTGTCCTCGTTGCCGGAAATACTTCACTGCAAGCTATTGGAGCGGCGATGTCATGGTTCAGGCACGGTGCTTGAGCTGCGACCTCAAGTGGCCGCTTCCAGATGTTGTCTGACGCCGCGGCGTCGTAACCCACGACATGACGGCGACAATCCGGGCGGGATGGACCCCGAAACTGTATAAGCGCGTGAGCGCAAAGCCAGGTGGTGAATGGTCAAGTCAAGAGAACGGGAAGATGTGGTGGTACTGCCCGCGGTAGCGGCGGACGTCGAGGTCGCGCGCTTGCCAGTGCCGGCGCCCGCCAAGGCCGAAGCCGAAGAGCCGCTCGGTGAGACGCCCGATTCCGTTGAGCTGTATCTCAACGAGATCGCCCGATACAAGCTGCTGCGCCCCGAGGAAGAGGTCTCGCTCGCCAAGGAGATCGAGAACGGGCGGATCCTCGACGAGCTAAGCGACGAGTTCATGGAGGAGCACCTGACGGCGCCGGCTCCCGAGCAGTTGACCGTGCGTCTGCTGCGTCAGGTGCGAGATGGTCTGGGCGTCGTGCGCCGTTCGCGCGCCCTCAAGGGGTTCCCGCAGAAGGGCTTCGGCGAGCAGTTGTACTTCGAGCCGCTGCGCGAAGGGATCCAGGACCACCTCGACGAGGCCTTTGAAGAGCAGGTCGCCACGGCGACGAAGCGCGACGTCGCCCAAGTGCGGCCGATGCTGATCACGCTCGCGGTTGCCCAGCGCATCTTCCCGCCCGAGCTTCGCGAAACACTCGGGCTCGCGTTGCACGACCTCGACGAGCCGGCGACGCTGCCCGAGAAGCCCGTCGGCAAGGGCAAGAAGCCGCCGAGCGCCCGTGCGCTCAAGGAGTACAAGGAAGCCGAAACGGCGGCTCGCAAACAAATCAAGGACGCGGCCGCCCGCGTCCGCGCCCTGGTGCCGCACGTCAACGCCGCGCGGGAGCAAGCCCAGAAGGCAGAAGAGCACATGGTCAACGCGAACCTGCGCCTCGTGGTGAGCGTGGCGAAGAAGTACGCGGGCCGTGGGATGCCCCTGATGGACTTGATCCAGGAGGGCAACGGCGGCCTCATGCGGGCGGTCGAGAAGTTCGAGCACCGGCGCGGGTTCCGCTTCAGCACCTACGCCACGTGGTGGATCCGCCAGGCCGTGGGCCGCGCCATCGCCGACAAGGGCCGCACGATCCGCCTGCCGATCCACATCACCGAGCTAATCTCCAAGTACTCGCAGGCCCGCGAGCGCTTGTTCCAGCGCCTTGGCCGCGAGCCCAAGACCACGGAGCTTTCCAAGCTGATGGGTATGCCGCCCGATAAGGTCCGGGAGGCGGCTCGCGCGCTGCGCCAGTCTGTCGTCTCGCTTGAAACGCCGGTCGGCGAAGAAGAGGAAGGCACGCTCGGCAGCGTGTTGGAAGACGTGATGGCGCCGTCGCCCGAGGACGAGGCAGCACGCCAGTTGCTGCGCGAGCGCGTCCGCAACGCGCTGGACGTGCTGACGCCGCGCGAGCGGACGGTGATCGAGCTGCGGTTCGGCATCAAGGACGGGCGGCCACGTACGCTGGACATCGTGGGGAACGAGCTTGGCGTGACGCGTGAGCGTGCGCGCCAGATCGAGGCGCAGGCGCTTGAGAAGCTCCGCCGATCGAACGGCAATCTCCGCGGCGAGGGCGACTTCTAGGCGGGCTCAGGACTGCCCTGTACGCCCGGGCGCGGCGACACTGCTATGACACCGTCGAGCCGGTCAAGGGGCCGGCCGCCGTGTCCAAATGGTTCATTCGTACCTGCCAGCCTATTCGGCCCACCGGTACCATAGCAGTGACGGGCGGACCCGCGCGCCGCTTGACAGAACATATGTCCCGTCGGAGCGCGGCATCCGGCTATACTTCGAGCGAGACCTAGATTGGAGACGGATCGGTCGCATCGGGTCCAAAACGCAGCTTTCGTAGTGAGAGTGGCCCCCGCAGGCCCGGGAGACCCCAACAAATGGTACTGAGCAAACTCCGCATCCTCAGCGCGTCCACGGAACAAGACCCCGACTCGCAGCGCACCAGCGACGGCTACCCGCTCACCTTCCGCGAGTTGCTGGAGGACAACCGGCGCACCTGGGGCGACAAGATCGCATTCCAGCAGAAGATCCGCGGCGAGTGGCGTCGCGTGTCACACGCCGACGTTCACAAGCGCAGCTACGACATCGCAGCCGGACTCGTCGCCCTCGGCGTCGAGCCGGGTGACCGCGTGGCACTCGTCGCCGAAAACGGCATCGAATGGGCGCTCTCGTACTATGCCATCGTCGTGGCCGGGGCCATCGCCGTGCCGATCTACTACGAACTAAAGCCCGGCGAGATCACGGGCATGATCCAGCTCAGCGAGGCGAAGATGCTGGTCGCCTCGGCCAAGGTGCTCGCCAAGCTCGGCGAGACCGAGACGCAGAAGCTGCAGGCGCTGATCATCGTCGGGGAGGGCGTCGAACCTCGCCACGGCGTGCCTTCCGGCCTCCTGCGACGGGCGCAGCCCGAGCTGCTGAGCCTGGCGGACCTCCCCGGACGGGCGACACCGGACAGCCGTCAGCAACTGGCCTCACGAGCCGTCCGGCCAGACGACCTCGCTTCCATCGTCTTCACATCGGGTACAACCGGCGGCAGCAAGGGCGTGATGCTGACGCACCGCAACTTCATGGCCAACCTCCGCGGGCTGCGCCTGGCCGTCCCCTTCAACGATCGCGACCGGCTGCTGCTGGCGCTGCCGCTCCACCACACGCTCCCCTTCATCGTCGGCGTCGTCGCCGCACCCAACGTCGGCGGCGAGGTCACGTTCGAGAACGACCTGCGCCGCCTCCGGGATCGCATGGCGGAAATGAAACCGACGGTCTTCCTGGGCGTCCCGGCGCTCTTCGAGATCATGTACCGGAACATCGTCCACAGCATCGAGGTGCAGGGCCGCATGGAGAGCTTCGAGCGCGCCCTGCGTATCGCCGAGGCGACGAAGCAGCGCACGGGCATCAACATCGGCCGCATCGTCTTCCGCGAGATCCACAAGAAACTCGGCGGCAGCCTGCGCTTTATGGTCAGCGGCGGCGCTGCCCTCAATCCGCGGCTCGCGCGCGACTTCGCGCGAATCGGCCTGCCCGTGCTGCAGGGGTGGGGGCTGACGGAGTCGTCGCCCGCGCTGACGATTCAGCGGTGGGTCCCCCGCAAGTTCTACATGTCGAACTATTACGAGGAGCACTTCGGCGCTGTGGGCCCCGCACTCGATGGCGTCGAAATCGCGCTGATCGACGTGCCGGAGAAGGAGATCTACGTCCACCTCCACGGCGAAGGGGAATTCGTCGCGCGGGGGGACAACATCACTCCGGGCTACTGGAAGGCCGAGGAAGAGACAAAGGCGCTCAAGGTCGGCGGCTGGCTGCGTACCGGTGATATCGGCCGCATCGACGATGAGGGCAACATCTGGATCACCGGCCGCAGCAAGTACGTGATCGTGCTGGACTCGGGCGAGAAGGTGCATCCGGACGAGATCGAAGAGAAGATCGCCCGCAGCCCCGTGGTCGAGGACGTCGTCGTGACGGGCCGGATCGTGCGTGGCAAGACGCAGGTGGGCGCGGTCGTGTACCCGAACCGGGATGAGGTGCTGGCACGGCTGGCGGGCGCGGCGCCGACGGCGGAGGCAGTCCACGCTATCGTTAAGGGCGAGATCGACGCCAACGAGGCGGATATCGCCGCGTACAAGCGCACGACGGACCTGATGCTGACCGACACGCCGCTGCCGAAGACGCTGGGGCTGCGCAAGATCATGCGCGGGCAGGTCGCCGAGACGTGCGGCTTCGATCCGCGTCGCTGGGAGCAGTCCTGGACGGAACTGATGGCCGCCGCCGCGGGGCCCGCGGACGAGGCCGATGAGGCGCTGGCCTCGGCGTAGCACCCCGGTATAGCTTGCACTCAGCGGAAGAGGCACATGCACAGAGGGGCTCCCCAAAACGGGGAGCCCCTCTTCTTGTTCCGGTCTTGAGTGACTAGCGGACCGCGACCTGCGCCGGCACGTCTTGGAGCGCCTGGCCGGAAGCAAGCCCAGGCGATTGCTGCTCGATCGTGCCGCCGGGCGCGGCTGTTGGCGTGCCCGTTTTCGTGACCGATCCGCTCTTGATGAAGAGTGGTGCGAGCACCAGCGTGATCGTCGCAAGCAGCTTGATGAGCACGTGCAGCGAGGGGCCGGCGGTGTCCTTGAATGGGTCGCCGACGGTGTCGCCAACGACAGCCGCCTTGTGCGGGTCGCTGCCCTTGCCGAGCGTGTTCCCCTTCTCGTCCTTGAGTCCGCCGGACTCGATGAACTTCTTTGCGTTGTCCCAGGCCCCACCGCCGTTGTTGAGGACGGTGGCCATGAGGATGCCGACGATCGTGCCGATGATCAGCGTCCCGGAGACGGCGAGCCAGCCGGACGCGTCGTGCGCGGTGTAAGTGACGCCGTCAAGCGTCGTGACGACACTCTCGTGGCGGGCGTAACGGAAGATCAGACCGACCGCGACAGGCAGGCCGACCGCCAGGATGCCCGGCAGCACCATCTGGCGCAGGGCGGCCTTCGCCGTGATGTCAACGGCGGCGGCGTAGTCTGGGCGGGACGTGCCGGCCATGATGCCGGGGTCCGCACGGAACTGGCGACGGACTTCCTCGATGATGGCGCCGGCGGCGTTGCCGACGGCGCGGATGGCCAGCGAGCTGAAGAGGAAGACCAGCATGGCGCCGAGCAGACCGCCGACGAACACGTCGACCTTCGACAGGTCGATGGGCAGTTCAGCGGTGAGTGGAATCTCAAGCCGCTCCTTGACCTTGTCCAGGTAGGCGGAGAAGAGCAAGAACGCCGCGAGGCCGGCGGAGGCGACCGCGTAGCCCTTGGTGAGGGCCTTGGTCGTGTTGCCCACGGCGTCGAGCTTGTCAGTGATCTCGCGCGCGCTCTCGGGCGCGCCGGACATCTCCGTGATGCCGCCGGCGTTGTCCGTGATGGGCCCGAACGTGTCCATGCTCAGGATGTAGGCCGCCGACATGAGCATGCCCATGGTGGCGACGGCGGTGCCGAAGATGCCCGTCGTGAAGGCAGGAATAGCGGCGTCGATGTCGGCCTGCGAGCCGAGGGCAAAGGAACCGATCAGCGCAAGGCCGATGGCGATAGCGGTGAGGGCCGTGGTCTCATAGCCAACGGCGGTGCCAATGATGATGTTGGTGGCGGGGCCGGTCTTCGATGCCTCCGCGATCTCCTGCACCGGCCGCCACGAGCCGGCGGTGTAGTACTGCGTAATGTAGACGAACGCGATGCCGGTAGCGATGCCGACGAGACCGCAGAAGAAGAACCAATACCAGGCGTCTCCCAGCATGACCTTCGTCGCGATGAAGAGTCCGACGACCGAGAGCGCGGATACGATGTAGAAGCCGTAGTTCAGCGGCGTCATCGGGTCCTGCTTGCTCTTCGGTTTCGCATCGGTGAAGAACGGCACCGAAACCAGCCCGGCCATAGCGGCGATGATGCCGAACGACCGGAGCACGAGCGGGAACATGATCCACTCGATCTGTTTCGTGACGGAGAAAATGGCGACGCCCAGGATCATTGCGCCGATGTTCTCGGCGGACATCGACTCGAAGAGGTCAGCGCCACGGCCGGCGCAGTCGCCCACGTTGTCGCCCACGAGATCGGCCACGACGGCTGCGTTCCGCGGGTCGTCTTCGGGGATGCCGGCCTCGACCTTGCCGACGAGGTCGGCGCCAACGTCGGCAGCCTTGGTGTAGATACCGCCGCCCAGTTGGGCGAAGAGAGCGACGAAGCTGGCGCCGAAGCCAAATCCGACGATCAGGAACGGCGCGATCTCCGGCGGGTTGTCAAGAATGCGGCTGTAGACGAGGAAGATGCCAGAAACGCCGAGCAGGCTCAGTGCGACCACCAGGAAGCCCGACACCGCCCCGCCGCGAAGCGAGACCGTGACGGCGTCCCTGAGGCTCTTCTGGGCGGCCGCGGCCGTCCGTACGTTGGAGCGGACGGCGATGAACATGCCGATGTAACCGGCGAGGCCGGAGCAGATCGCGCCGACGAGGAAGGCGATACCGGTAAGCAAGCCCTCCTGCCAGCGGCCGATGACGACGTCGCTGGCGAAGCTTACCTGTCCGTCCTCGAACTGGATCGGCTTGACGCCGTCCGAGATCGAACCTACGAGCACGGCGACCGCCACGGCCGTGACGACGGCAAGCAAGCCGATGGTCTTGTACTGGCGCGACAGGAACGCCATGGCGCCTTCAAAGATCATGTCGGCGATTTCCTGCATCGCCGGCGTGCCGGTGTCCCTTCGGAGCACGTCGTAGGCCAACCACAGGGCGAACAGCACGGCTGCCAGGCCCGTGGCGGGCACCATCCAAACCAGCGTCATCGGCGTCTCCTCCCACTCGCCCATTTGGTGCGAGTTACGTCGTTGCCAGACACACAAAAGGAGGCGCCACGGCACCTCCGCATAAACGCGGCAAGTCTAACGTGCAACCCCCTCACGATCAAGAAGATCCATACCTCCGGTGGGCGCCGGATTCGTTGACACTCAACATGGCCAGATGTATTCTCCTGACGCTTGAATCTGACGTAAACGTGAGCGTTCCCCGGCCGCGGGATCCGGTCCGCGGCGACCGCGAGGTGCCCCATGACCCAGGCTCCCGATTCCGTAATCACTGACGAGATGCGCGCCGCGATTGGCGTGGAGGGTCCACCCGCGGTGATGGAGGTCGAGAAGACCAATTGCCGCATGTACGCGCGGTCGGTCGGCCACACGGACCCGATCTTCTACGACGAGGCGGCGGCGAAGGCGCGTGGCTACCGCGGCATCGTGGCGCCGCCAGGCTTCCTCGGCACGCCGATCTTCAGGCCGGGCGGTAGCGGCGCCGTCCCCGGTGAGCTCGGAGGCCGCACGTTCAGCGTGCCGTACAAGCGCATCCTCAACGGCGGCACGGACTACGAATACTTCCCCGACCCGCCGGACGGAGACGCCATCTGCGCCGGCGACACGATCACGGCGCGCTCGAAGATCAGCGGCTTCGAGGAGGCGACCGGCAGCCTGGGGCCCATGCTAATCACGACGCGCGAGACGACGTACACAAACCAGCACGGCAAGGTCGTCGCCAAGATGTACGGCACGTTGATCCAGTACTAGCGCACACCACGGGAGCGGCTGACATGGGACAGGTGTACTTCGAAGACGTCAACGAAGGCGACGAGATCCCCCAGCTCAAGAAGAACTGTTCGACACAGCAGCTCGTGCTCTGGGCCGCCGGCTCCGGCGACTTCTACCAGATCCATTATGACAAGGACTTCGCGCAGTCGACCGGGCTGAAGGGGCTGATCGTCCACGGCGCGCTCAAGAACGCCTTCCTGGGCCAGTTGCTACACGACTGGGTGGGCGAGCAGGGCCAGATCCGGCGTTTCGGCTGCTCGTATCGCGGCATGGACGAGCCGAAACAGGACATCCTCTGCCGCGGCGTGGTGAAGAAGAAGTACAGCGACGGCGGCAAGCATTACGTCGAACTGGACGTGTGGACCGAGAAGCCGGACGGCAAGAAGACCTCGCCCGGCACGGCGATCGTGACCCTGCCAGGCAAGAACTAGCGAGCATCAAGCACGGCTTGCCCGCGTGGGCGTTCCGTAAGGAGAGGTTGCATTGGCTGAACCATTCCAGATCACAGACGAAATGCGAGCGCAGTTCGGCATCGATGGTGACCCGTGGACCTACGAGGTCACGACGACGAGCGTGCGCATGTACGCTCGTGGCATCGGGTCGGAGGATCCGATCCATTACGACGTCGACTTCGCGAAGTCGCAGGGGTTCCGGAGCATCGTGGCGCCGCTGGGATACCTCGGCACCCCGGTGTACGCGCCGGGTTCCAACGATCCGACGTTCGGGTTCCCACGGCGGGCGGGCGGGCCGCGTCTGAACATCCCCTTCCTGGGGCTGCTCGACGGCGGCACGGAGACGGAGTACTTCGACGTGATCTGCGCCGGCGACGTGCTCGAGGAGACGTCGCACCTCGCGGACCTGAAGCTGAAGGAAGGCCCGCGGCAGATGCTGTTCATGACGAATGAGTCGGTCTACAAGAACAAGGCCACCGGCAAGGTCGTCGCGAAGCAGAGACTGACCTCGATTCACATGTAGGCGCTTGCGCGCCGCCACCCACACGAAATTCGCGAGGACACCTCGCACGAGAACGGAGCAGAGCAGGATGGCAGACCAGACGTACTTCGAGGACGTCAAGGAAGGGCAGGAACTCCCGCCCGTCAAGATCACCCCTGACAAGCAGCAACTTGTGAAGTTTGCAGCCGGCAGCGGCGACTTCAACCCGCTGCACTTCGACGAGAAGTTCCCCATGCTCAAGGCGATGGGCTTGACGGAGAACATCGTCCACGGCCGGTTCAAGTACGCCCAGGTGGGGCGGGTCGTGCTCGCGCTCGCCGGGTACAAGGGGCGCGTGAAGAAGTTCGGCGTCAGTTACCGCGGCATGGACCTCCTCAACAAGGAGATCACGGCGTGTGGCGTCGTCACCGGCAAGCGCCAGGAGGGCGGCGAGAATCTCGTCGACCTCGACGTCTGGACGCAGGACGGCGATGGCAAGAAGACGACGCCGGGCACGGCTACGGTCGCCCTGCCATCGCGCGGCTAGGCCTCCCGGCTGGCTCCAGCAGCGGCGCGTCAGCGAGAACGAAACGGGGATTCGGCCATGGGTGCGCTAGAGGGCAAGGTAGCAGTCGTCACAGGCTCCGGGCGCGGCATCGGTCGCGGCATCGCGCTGCTGTTCGCACGCGAAGGCGCGTCGGTGGTGGTGAACGACCCCGGCGTCAATACGGACGGAAGCGGGCATGACAACGGCCCGGCCGACCAGGTGGTGGCGGAGATCAAGGCGGCGGACGGCAAGGCCATCGCCAACTACGACTCCGTCGCGAGTGTTGACGGCGGCGAGAAAATCGTCACGACGGCGGTTGATGCGTTCGGCCGCATCGATATTCTCGTCAACAACGCCGGCATCCTACGCGACCGCATGATCTTCAACATGAGCGAACAGGAGTGGGACGACGTCATCGCCGTGCACCTGAAGGGCCACTTCAACTGCACCAAACCGGCCTCCATCCTGATGCGGCAGCAGCGTTACGGCCGCATCGTGAACATGTCTTCGACCTCCGGCATCATCGGCAATCCGGGGCAGGCGAACTACGGCGCCGCCAAGTCCGGCATCGCCGGATTCACGCGCGTGGTCGCGAAGGACCTCGGGCGCTACGGCGTCACCTGCAACGCGATCGCCCCCGGCGCCGCTACTCGATTGACGCAGCAGGTGCCGGACTCCGCACGCGAACTGCGGGCGCGGGCGGGCATCACAGGCGCGGCGGCGAACCGGCCACCAGCGGCGGCGCAACTGCGCGATCCCGAGTACATCGCGCCCATGGCGGCGTACCTATGCACCGATGACGCATGGAACGTCAACGGCCAGATCTTCCACGTCGCCGGCGGCAGCGTCGGACTGGCGAATCACCCGACGCCGATGCGCACGCTCTGGAAGCCTTCGATGTGGACGCTCGACGAACTCGTCGACGCCATCCCGAACCAGATGATGGCCGGCATCCCGAATCCGGCGCCGCCGCCGCCCGACCTCGCGGTACAGGGGCGGCCAGCAGCGGGAGGTGCGGCGTAATGGCACGATTCGAAGGACGCACGGCAATCGTCACCGGCGGCGGACGCGGCATCGGCCGCGGTGTCGCGCTGTTGCTCGCGGCGGAGGGCGCGAATGTCGTCGTCAACGACTACGGCGTCAAGGTCGACGGGTCGTCACCGGACTCCGGTCCGGCGGCCGAGGTGGTCGAGGAGATCCGCGCAAAGGGCGGCAAGGCGGTCCCGAACGTCGACACCGTCGCGACGGTCGAAGGCGGCGAGAACCTGGTCAAGACGGCGCTCGACAACTTCGGCCGTCTGGACATCCTGGTCAACCTCGCGGGCATCTTGCGCGACCGCATGATCTTCAACATGAGCGAGCAGGAGTGGGACGACGTCATCGCCGTGCACCTCAAAGGCCACTTCTGCACCACGAAACCGGCATCGATCCTGATGCGGCAGCAACGATACGGACGCATCATCAATTTCTCCTCGATCTCGGGGCTCGGTGGCCTGCCGGGCCAGTCGAACTACGGCGCGGCCAAGGCCGGCATCGCGGGGTTCACGCGGGTGGTGGCGCGCGACCTCGGCCGATACGGCGTCACCTGCAACGCCATCTCGCCGGGCGCCGCCACCCGCATGACCGCGACGATCCCGCAGAACACGGGGCAGTTGCGCGCGCGCGCCGGCACCGCGCCGGTGGTGGCAGAGCCGCGCCCCTCGACCGTGCCGCCGATGCGCGAGCCCGAGTACGTCGCGCCCATGACGGTGTTCCTGGCGTGCGACGAGGCATGGAACATCAACGGCAAGGTCTTCTACGTCGCGGGCGGCCGGATCTCGCTGGCGCACGAGGAGTCTGCCATGCGGCAGATCACCAAGAACGGCATGTGGACCATCGACGAACTGCGGGAGATGGTGCCGCAGAACCTGATGTACGGCCTCCAGAATCCGGCGCCGCCGCCGCCGGACCTGTCGCTCCCCGGCCGACCTGTCGCCGCGCAGACGTAGGCCGCGACCGCCTCTATCACCCCAGGACAACGGGGCAATGGCCCCGGGCTTCCGGTGCGAGCGTCCGCCGCCACGGTCCCGCGCTCATCAGCGTTTCCCCTATGGCGCGCCTCCGCCGCCTCGTGCGAAGATCGCACTATGAGCGCCACGCCCACTCGCGCCCCGGCACCGCCGTCTCAGGCCGAGGAATTGCTAGAACGTTACCTGCAGACACTCGCGGCGGAGCGTAACCTGTCGCGGTTCACCGTGCGCAACTACGCCACGGACCTCCGCCACCTGTTCGCGCATCTCGAAGAGCGCGGCGACGAACCGCTGGCAATCACGCGCATCATCTTCCGCGGCTACCTAGCATCGCTCATGGATGCAGCGGTCGCGCCGGCAAGCATCACGCGGCGGGTCAGCACCGCGCGTTCGTTCTATCGCTGGCTGCGGTTGAACCAGGTCATGCAGGACGACCCGCTGGCCAACGTGCGCGGGCCAAGGCAGGCTCGCCGCCTGCCGCACGTCCTGACGCTCGAGCACATCACGCACCTGATCGCTGCTGCCGACAGCGACACTCCGGCGGGCTTGCGCGATCGCGCGCTGCTGGAGGTGATGTACGCGTGCGGCCTGCGCGTCAGCGAAGCGGCGACGCTCGACACCGGAGCCGTCGACCTGGAACAACTGGCTATGGTGGTGACGGGCAAGGGCAACAAGCAGCGGTTCGTTGTCATGGGCGAACCGGCGCGCGCCGCAGTCGCCCGTTATCTGCGCGACGGCCGCCCGGCGCTGCTCCGGAAGGGCGCCCGGCCGGCGGCCAAAGCCGAGCCTGATGACGATCCCACGAACTCACCGGCAGCCAAGCGAGCGAACGACACGGCGGAGCGCCCGACCGCCGCGCTCTTCCTCAATCGCAGCGGCCGGCGGCTGTCGCAGCGGGCGATCCAGCTCATCGTGCGCAAGTACGCGCTTGCAGCCGGCATCGACGAGCGGGTGCACCCGCACCTGCTGCGCCACACGTTCGCGACGCACTTGCTCGATGGCGGCGCCGAGTTGCGCGTCGTGCAGGAGCTGCTCGGGCACGCCAACCCGAACACGACGCAGATATACCTGCACGTCACCGAGGAGCGCCAGCGAGGCGTCGTCGAAGGATCGCTCGACGAGCTGGCCGCTGTGGAGATGGCGCGGCGCGCCCTGTCTCGCCGCCGCGACCGCTCCGGGTGAGCGCTTGGCGCGCCGCATCACCTGCTTGCGATTAGGTGGCGTGGCAGGTTCAATGACGCTTTCACTTCACCATCCGGAGAACAGGGAGACACTGATGCCCGTCTACTTCGTCGAACACAAGCACACGCCCGAGACCTGCCCCACGCAGCAGCCCGAGATGATGAAGATGCTCGGCCAGCACGTGTCCCAGGAGAACGCCGACAAGTTCGGCATCACGATCAAGTCAGACATCGTCCACCCCGGCGAGCACCGCATGAACATGGTGCTGGTGGCCGCGTCGCAGGCGCCCATCGACGACTTCATGAAGCCGTTCTCGATGGTCGGCAGCGTCGAGGTCAAGGAAGTCTCGACGTGCGACATCGTGGTGGCCACCGGCAGGTGCTGATCTGGTCGCCTGGTCGCTGGTTTCTGGTCGCTGGTTCTCGTTCTGACGCCTAACGCGCGTCGATCTTGCGTCGTTATGTGAACCTCGGTCAGCCCGACCGTCAAGGTGCCACCCAAGGCCGGGAAATAGCCGGCGCTCGTGGCCACCCGCACGCTTGACGGCGGCTGCTGCGCCGATTATTTTAGCAAGTGCTTAGTAATTCCCTTTGCAGGAGCGGAGCCACATGGCCATTGACACCCGGGAGATGCTGCACCAGGAGACCCCCCTGCCCGACGGGTTCGACTTGTCCTGGCTCCAGTCCTCGGCCGACTGGGGCATTCGCGCGAAGCCGGGCAAGCGAGGGCTCACCCTCGACGAGATCAACGCCGGGCCGTACGGCGAGATGGCGGACGCGCCGCCGGACCTGACGATGCGCCCGCGCGGCGCCATCGCGCGCCAGGCCGTACCGCGCGTCAACTACATGCTCAGCAGGAACGACGTCTGGTCGAAAAACGCCACGCTGCTCTACGAAGAGGCCGTCCAGCGCCAGTGGAGCTCCGCGACGGACATCCCGTGGGGCACGCTGCAGGAGTTGCCGGACGACCTTGAGCTTGCCATGAGCCAGCTCTGCACGTTCCTCACGGAGATCGAGTTCATCGCGGGCGACACGCCGGCCCAGTGGCTCCCGACGATCAGCAACGAGCACTACGAGATCAAGCTGTACATCGCCAGCCAGATCATGGACGAGGCGCGCCACCTGGACGTGTTCCGCAAGCGCGCGCTGGCCAACGGCGGCGGCCTGATGAGCGGAGGGCCCGGATCCGGGCTGCGCAGTATCATCGCCGCGCGCGACTTCACCGAGATGTCAGCCATCCTGCATCTCATCGGCGAAGGGTTCATCCAGACGCTGTTCCGCTCGGGAGAGCTGCTTTCGCACAACGAGGCTGAGAAGGTGATGTTCCGCCTAGCGCTGCAGGATGAGTCACGCCACGTCTCATTCGGCGTCATGCACCTCAAGCACATCCTGGAGACAGAGCCTGAGCGGCGCGAGGAGATCCACGCCTACCTCGACGCCGGCGAGGATATCTTCGCCGGCACCGGCGTCACGGCGACGGGCGGCTCCATCGAGTCACTGGCGATCCTGCTCGGCGGCGGCCGCGACAAAATGGACGAGGGCCTGAATCGGCTGCTCGCGGTCCGGAAGCGCCAGGTCAACGAGTACATGCACCGCCTGAAGGTGGCCGGGCTGGCCGACCGCCGCGGCCGCATGACTGCGCAGTTCGCGCCGTTCCTCGACCCGGAATAGGCCGCCAGCAGGCGTACGTCAACCGATTATTCGAGGGGCCCCGTCGCGCGCGACGGGGCCCCGTCGCGTGCCCTCACGCCAGCATCGCCCGGACTGCCCGCGAGCGGCGTCCTCAAGGGCGGGATGTGCTACGCTACGCCGCAGTCAGGCATCGCAAAACGGCGGGGGTGAAGGTATCAACCGGCAGGTTCGACGAGCGTGGGAGCTCTTGTACCTTCTCACGTTCCGTGAGCTGAAGCTCCGATACCAGGACACCGTATTTGGCTTCCTCTGGTCGCTCATCCGGCCGCTGCTCCAGGGCGCCGTGCTCTTCGTCGTCCTCCGCAAGTTCATCCGCATCGATGTCCCCGATTATCACCTGGTCCTGCTGGCGGGGCTGTTTCCGTGGACGTGGTTCCAAACATCCCTGGTGCTGGCCGTCGGCTCGTTCGCCGCGAACGGCGCGCTGATCAAGAAGGTCTACTTCCCGCGCTTCGTGCTGCCGCTGGCGACCGTGCTGAACAACGGCGTGCAGTACGCCCTCTCGATCCCGGTACTGGTGCTGCTCCTGATCGCCGGCGGCTACTCGCCGAACTGGACATGGCTCATCGGCATCCCCTACCTGCTGCTGGTGGAGGCCGTGCTGATCATGGGCGTGGTGCTGTTCATCGCCTCGCTCGACGTCTATTTCCGCGACCTGGAGCACCTGACGGACGTGTTCGTGGGCCTGATCTGGTTCTACTTGACGCCCGTGATCTATCCGCTTTCGATCGTGCCGGCGAAGTATCATGACTGGGTGCTGCTAAATCCCATGGCGTCGCTTATCGAAGGCTGGCGCGACCTGTTCTTGCACAACCAGCTCCCCGGCGCGGAGATGTGGCCGGCGCTGGTGTTCGCGGCGGGCATCGCCGCGCTCGGTTCGTTCTCCTTCAGGAAGATGCAGGGGGGCTTCGCCGATGCGCTCTGAGTTGGGCGGCGACGTCGCCATCGCCTTCGACAAGGTGTCGAAGCACTACTCGCTGTCACTCCAGAAAGAGGCCAGCGACTTCAAGACGATGTTGCTGCACCTGCCGCGCTTCCTCTCCAACGCACGCCGCGCGTTCGTCGCACTCGACGGCGTGGATCTCGCGGTCAAGCGCGGCGAGAGCCTCGGCATCATCGGACCGAACGGCTCCGGCAAGAGCACGACGCTGCGCATCATGGCCGGCATCACGCCACCGACCTCCGGCACAGTCACCGCGAATGGCCGCATCTCCGCGCTGCTGGAGCTGGGCTCAGGCTTCCATCCCCAGATCAGCGGGCGCGAGAACGCGATCCTGAACGCGGTGCTCCTCGGCCTCACGCTCGGTGAGGCGCGCGACGTGCTGCCGGAGATCATCGAGTTCTCCGAGCTCGGCGACTTCATCGACCAGCCCATGCGGACGTACTCATCCGGCATGTTCTTCCGCCTCGGGTTCGCCGTGGCCGTGCACGTACGACCGGAGATCCTGCTGATCGACGAGGTGCTGGCAGTCGGCGACGCCGAGTTCCAGAAGAAATGCATGGACCACATCCACGGGCTGCGCGCCGACGGCGTCACGCTCGTGCTGGTCACCCACGACATGCTCAGCCTGCCGAAGTTCTGCGACCGCGGCATCCTCATCGAGCGCGGCAAGGTGACGGATGAGGGGACGCCGCAGCAGGTCGTCCATAACTACCTCTCGCGCGTCGAACAGCTTCTGGCGCTGCGCGCGGACGAGCGGGAGGAGCTGAAGATAGCCCAGGCGGCGTCGTCATGATGGTGAGGCTCGACTTCAGCGGGCGCGCCAAGAAGGCGGCGCGCGCCATGCGCGTTGCGACGGAGTCCGCTGCCGGCGTTGCGTTCATCGCCGAAGCGGGGCCGCACCTACCGTTCGGGGAAGGCTCGATCGACGAGCTGTTTGTCGGCCGCGCCATCGGCTACCGCAGCGACGTGGCGGCCACGCTCGACGAGTTGTGGCGCATCGGCAAGCCGGGCGCGCTGATCCACCTGACGCTGCCGCATGCCTCGTCGACGATCGCGCTGTCGCGCGACGCCCGTCCTCGCCCGATGCTGACGCTCAACACATTCAACTACTACGACCCGCGCACGAAGCCCGCCGGGGCGCCGCCGACGGCGTTTGCCGTAGAACGTGCGCGGTTGCGCGTGGCCGGTCAGCGCGGCGATGATACCGGGCTGGCGCTCGCCCGCGGTCCGTTCGCGCAGTTCATCGAAAAGCTTGCGAACGGGAGCCGCGGCAGCCAGTACCGCTTCGAGCGCTGGTTCGCGGGCGTGATCGGCGGATTCGAGGAATTCGACGTGGTGCTTTCAGTCGTCAAGCCGGAGCCGCACGCGAGACCGCTGCACGCCACCGTCCCGCAGACGACGCCGCTGCACGCGACGAGCGACGTCGCGCACGAGGCCGCCAACATCGAACCCGAGACTGGCGACCCCGCGCCGAACATCGACCTGCCGGGCGCGGAGCCCGCAACGCCTGTGCTCCAGCCGCCGGCCGGCAGATCGGACGCCTGATGGTCGCCGGAGCCGAGAAGCCAAGCCTGGATCTCTCCTACTCGATCGAGGACTTCGACGCGGGCACGCGCCGCGACTCGCACATCCTGTACCGCGTCATTGAGGACACGATGCTCGACCTCGTCACGCAGGCGCCGGGGGCGCGCGTACTCGACGTGGCCTGCGGCACCGGCAAGCAGGCAATGCGCATCGCCGCTCGCGGCTGCTTCGCCGTCGGCGCGGAAGCATCGATGGAGATGATCGGCCTTGGTCGATGGGTCCATCCGGAGAGCCAGGCGCGGATGGTGCGCAGCATCGCCGAACAGTTGCCCTTTCGCGATGAGTCGTTCGACCGCGTGATGTGCCAGGGTTCGCTGGACCACTTCGCCGACCCGCCAGCCTTCATGCGCGAGGCCGCGCGCATCACCCGGCCCGACGGCCGCGTCGTAATCGCCCTGGCCAATTTCGAGAGCGTCGCCTGCCGCATCGGTCGCTCCGTCGACCGGACAAAGCGACGACTCCACCGACCACGCCCGCCGTGGCGGCAGTACTGGGAGACGCCGGAGGACCACAACGTCAAGGGTGACCTGCCCTACGTGCGTGCCCTGGGCGGCGACGCACTCGAACTGGAACGCTGCTTCGGCGTCTCGATGCTCTGGAACGTCGAAGCGTTCTCCTGGACGCTGGAGCACCTGCCGGGGCGCGCCGGCGATCGCCTCTGGCACGGGCTCGACCGGTTGGTCAGGAAGCGCCCGCAGCATTCCGACATGATCTTCTCCGTCTGGCGTAAGCGGGGTGTGGCACCATGCCCAGCGACAAGCTGACGCAGGACTTCGACGCGCACGTCCTGTTCACCTTCGCGGAGATACCGGAGTCGCCGTTCATCGCCAACCGATGGGCGCGCGTGAAGCGCTGGTTCACCATCGCTTTCGTCGAAAGCTGGCTCGCGATCTGGCTGTACCGTGCGAAGACGCGGCTGCGCAGGGGGAATGTGCCGGCGCTGCCCGGTGTCTGCGACATGCTCTCTCGCGCGCTCTTCGGTGTGTCGATCGGGAACCGCGTCGAGATCGGACCGGGGCTGATGATTACACACGGCAATGTCGTGATCGACGGCCGCACGAAGATCGGCCGGCGCTGCCAGATCAACCCATGGGTGACGATCGGCCTGTCGAACAGCAAGAAGCTCGGGTTCAGTATCGACGGCCCGACTATCGGCGACTTCGTCCACATCGGCACGGGCGCGAAGGTGCTGGGGCCGATCACCATCGGCGACTACGCGCGCATCGGCGCGAACGCGGTCGTCGTGCATGACGTGCCGCCGAACGTCACCGTAGTCGGAGTGCCCGCACGCGTGATCGGCACGAGTGCATCCGTCACGAGCCTCGACGACGGCTCCGGCCGCGACGAGCGCCTCGTGTCGCTCATGCGGCTGGCGGTCGTCGACTATCGCCTGCACCGGCAGTCGCTGAAGTCGCTGGTGGACACGCTGATCGGCTCGTTCGAAATCGGCTCGGACCGCCTTCAGGCCGCGCGTGAGTCGATGAAAGACGACATCATCTTCCTCGATGCTGTCGCAGCGACGGGCGGCGAGGAATCACAGCAGGTGATGGCCGCGATCGAGACGGTCGACGCGACCCTGGCGAGCATGGCCGACCCGCAGCCGTAGGCTCAACTCAGCCGGCGAGGGTGTCCCACGCCGCCCGGCCCAATCGGCCGAGCAGCACATTGCCCTCGGAGTCGTGGCTCTCCGACCCCTGGAGCCCACCCTCGCAGAACACCGACATCGTGAAGAAGCCGCGCGTGCTGCGGAAGATGGCGCCGCCGGTGCGGACACCGTTGATGAACGCGCCGCCTTTCTCCGCCACCCAGTTTTCGCGCGGATCCTGCAGCATGTTGAGCTCGTTCCACGGGAGCAGGCGCGACAACTCAGCGCGGCCGGTGCACCGGCGCATGATGCGCATCATGTCGTCGCAGGACTCCGGCGAGACGGCCTCGCGCCGGGCGATCAGCGTCATCAGGCGCTCGATGTTATCCGCGGTACCCACGTTCATCTTCCGGGGATCGGCGCCAGCCGCGGGGTCGCCCAGCCACCGGAACAGCGTTGTATCGTTCAACCCCAGCGCGCGCATCTTGGCATTGACGGCGTCGAGGCCCGCAAGGTCGATGCACATGTTGGTCGCGGAGTTGTCCGAGATCGTCATCATCAGCACGGCCGCGTCCCGTACCGACATCACGACGCCCGGCGACATCATCGAGAGCACGCCCGAGCCCAGGCTGCGGTGGCGCTGCTCGTAGGTCACACGTCCGTCCAGAGCCAGCCTGCCGTCGTCGATCGCCTGGTACAGCGCGGTTAACACCGGAACCTTGATCAGCGACGCTGTCGGCATGACACGATGCTCGTCGATGGCGATCCGCTCACCCGTCGTGAGGTCGGTGACGGCGGCGGACCACGTGCCGCTGTAAGCGGCGCCGAGCGACAAGAACTGCTCCTGGAGATCGTGCATGCGGCCCATCGCTATTTCACCACTCCCGCTTCGAGCTCCGCCTCGCTGTACTCGACTTGCTCGTCTTTCAGTTCCGGATCGTACGCCGGGTCGGGGTAGTTGATGAGCCACGCCTCCTCGTCGCCGATGTTCTGCAGCCCGGTCGCGACATCCGGCGGGATGAACAGCCGTTCCGGCTTCGATGCGTCGAGCACGTGCTCCTGCCGCTGGCCGTCCACGTACAGGATGATCTTCATGCGTCCGCGAACGCACACGTAGCGCGCCGCGCGGACGCGGTGCAGGTGATACCCCTTGAACGCGCCCGGCGCGGCGGCCGTCAGGTAGGCCGTCGTCTTGTTTCCATCCTTATACAGCTCGATGAGCCAGCCGTTCTCGTTGCCGCCGTGGTCGTAGGTGGTGACTTTCTTGGCGGGCTCTTTCGATACGTGTTCGATCATCTCCACATCTCCGCTGATTCTAACTCGATCATGCGACGGGTCCGGATGGCGAACCGGGTATCCATCAGTGAGAACGGGCGGGGTTGCGCCCGCCCGTCAAGCTGCCGCGCGACGCTGAAATCGCTACCGGCCCGTCGCGGCCAACGCCTTGGCCTGGCGGCCGACGATGTTCACGGTCGCGCCGGGGAAGAGACTGCGCACCGGCTTGAGGATGATGTTCGTCTCCGCCTTCAGGATGCCCGGAATCGCAGCCAGCGTCTGCGTCATGAAGTCGGTCAGGTCGTCGTTGCTGGGGAAGAACGCGAGCACGATGATGTCGGCATTGCCGGTCGTGTACCCCACGTACACCACGCCGTCCGCCTGCGAGATGCGTTCGGCGATGTCGGTGATGCGCGACAACTCGCCGGAGATGCTGATCACCGCCGCCGTGTTCAGGCCCAGCCTGGCCGGATTGGTCACTCCTACGATGCGCAGGACATCGTCGCGGATGAGCCGCTCGATGCGGTTGCGGACGGTGCCCTCGGAGACGCCGACCGCCTCGGCGATCTCGCGGTTGGTCGCGCGGCCATTGTCCTCAAGAATGCTGAGAATGTGCTGATCTACGGCGTCGGGCTTCTGAAACGGCAATGGATGGCCCTTTCTCCTGGCGCTTTCGTTAAGCCACCATATGCGTCCAATTTGAGCAGTGTCAAGCGTTGCGCGCCGGTGCGGGGTCGGCAATGCTTGACGGGGCGCCGCGAAAACCCGCGTCGCGGGAGGTCACGCCCGCCGGCGCGTGCGGCGCCGTTACGACCGCGAACAGGTGCTGATGGCCTCCGCAGACGCATACTGGGCGAGGTTCACGCGTGCACGCATATCGCGGCGACGCGTGCTGGCCGTTGCGGCCGCCGGCGCCTCCGCTGCGGCCATGGCCGCGGCCACCGGCTGCGGCGGTAGCACGAAGATCGCGCCGACGCCGGAGCCGCAGCCGCGCCGTGGCGGCACGCTACGCACCGGCACGACGCTCCCTCTGGCCCACGGGCTGGACCCGCAGATCGAGACGGGTACGGGGCTGGCCATCTTCCCGCGCGTGTACGGCTATCTGCTGCATGTCGATCCCGCTGATGACGCGACGGTCTACGACCATGCCATGAGCGTCGAGCAGCCCGACGCGCAGACGTACATCTTCAAGCTTCGAGACGGTGTGCGATTCCAGGATGTCGCGCCGGTCAACGGGCGCACCGTCACCAGCGAGGACGTCGCTGCATCGATCCTGCGCTATCGCGACAATCCGCTGGTGCTGAACAAGGCCTGGCACAGGGGCATACTCGACAAAGTGGAGGCAGTTGACGCGGCGACGCTGCGCGTGACGACGTCGATCCCGTACGTGTACTCGCTCTCGGAACTGGGCGGACTGGCCGCGGGAGCGATCTTGCCACGCGAGCTGACCGGCGCCGATCTCAGCACCTCGGGCGTGGGCAGCGGCCCGTTCCGGATCGACCCCGCGTCGAGCAAGGATGACGTGCGCCTCGTCCGCAACGACGGCTACTACAACCAGCCCCTGCCGTACCTCGACGCGATGGAGTGGCTGATCCTGCCGAGCGACGAGATGAAGATCGCCGCATTCAAGCAGCAGCGGGTCGATGCCGTGCCCAACCGCGACCGCTTCGAAGCCCAGGAGCTGGCGGCGGCGTCACCCGGCGCCGAGATCGCCAGCGAGCCCGCACTGGCGTACCTCTCGCTCGGCCTGCGCGTCGACCGCGTCCCTTTCAGCGACCCGCGCGTCCGCGAAGCGATCGACCTGGCGCTGGACCGCGACGCGCTGATCCGAGACATCGCATTCGGCGACGGGGACGTGCTTGGCCCCGTCAATCCGCACCTCGCCGGCGGCTTCTGGTCGCTGCCGCGGGACGAGGTCGTTGCGTCGCAGCGCGGCAAGACATCAATCGATGCACGTCGCGCTGATGCGCGGGCGATGCTCGCCGAAGCGGGCGCGGCTGGCGCGCGCATCCGCCTGCAGGTGGCGAAACTGCCGCAGGTGCTCGATGTCGCCGCTGTTGTGCGCGAACACCTCCGTCAGGTCGGCCTCGAAGTCGAACTCGAGACGCTGGACCAGCTCGCCTGGTACGTGAACCTCCGCCGCGGCGACTTCGAGGCCACCCTGATCGGCCAGTTGCCATACGAATCACCCGACACGCCGGTGCGGCTGTACCACAGCCGCGGCATCGACGGCACCGGCAACATGTTCGGCTTCTCCGACAGCCGGATCGATGCGTTGGTCGAGCGCTCGTGGGCGGAGCAGGATCGTTCGACCCGCCGCGACACGCTGCTGGAAGCCCAGCGCCTGATGATCGACGCGCGGCCGATGCTCCAGCTGTTCACGAACACCGCTTATTCGACCGCGTGGAGCTACGTGCGGAACCGGCGTCCCGGCGTGGCCGGGAGCATGGCGCAGTACAACTACGAGCAGTGGATCGACCGCGAAGGCACGGTCAATTGACACCCTCCATGCCCGTCACTAGAATGAAGCGCCCGTGAAGGGGCCCCGCCGCTGGCGGGTCTCGCCGGGCGTTCACAGCGCGCGGCCCCGTGGTGTAGCGGTCTAACATGCCACCCTGTCACGGTGGAGATCGAGGGTTCGAATCCCTTCGGGGTCGCCAGGCTTCTCTCTTGCCCAGTCCCACGCTCTCGCCTCATTGACCCGCGCCTATTGACTCCGCTCACACGAGCGATCGACTGAACTTCGCCATCCAAGTGGATCGCTGCGCGGTCCGCCCCCCGCATGACAACCGCCGCGCTGGCCGGTACTATCATCCCCATCGCCACGGGAAGGGAGTGCCGCTATGCCCGAAGAGCAGCGTCCGGCCGTCATGCCGAAGCACGCCATCGTCATCCTGCTCGACAGCCTCAACCGCCACATGCTGGGCGCCTACGGCGGCGGCGAATTTGCCACGCCGAACCTCGACGCCTTCGCGCGGCGCGCGCTGAGGTTCGAGAAGCATTACACCGGCTCGCTGCCTTGCATTCCGGCGCGCCACGACCTGCTGTGCGGCGCGCTCGACTTCCTGTGGAAGCCGTGGGGCTCCATCGAGCTGTGGGAGCACGCTATCACGGCGCACCTGCGTGCGGCGGGCATCACATCGATGCTGATCTCCGACCACCCGCACCTCTTCGAGACAGGCGGCGAGAACTATCACACCGACTTCACGGCATGGGACTACGAGCGCGGGCACGAGGGCGATCCCTGGAAGACGCGGCCCGACCCGAGCTGGGCGGGAGCTCCCGCGTTCGGCCGAGCCGGATCCATGCCGTACGACAACTCGCGAGGCTACTTTCGCGGCGAGGACGACTTCCCGGGGCCGCGGACGATGGCCGCCGCCGCACGCTGGCTCGATGACAACGCAGCCGAGCACGACCGCTTCCTGCTGTTCGTCGATGAGTTCGACCCGCACGAGCCCTTCGACACGCCCGAGCCCTACGCATCGATGTACGACGACACCTGGGAAGGACCGCACCTGATCTGGCCGCCTTACGCCGCGGCCGCCTTCAAGCGCGGCGTGCTCACACCTCGCCAGGGGCACCAGGTGCGCGCCTCGTACGGCGGCAAGCTGACGATGATCGACAAGTGGTTCGGCCGCGTCATCGACGCCATCGACCGCAACGTGCTGTGGGATGACACCGCCGTTATCGTCTGCACCGACCACGGGCACTATCTCGGCGAGAAGGAGATCTGGGGGAAGCCGGCGGTTCCGGCATACGAGCCGCTCGGCCACATCCCGCTGATGATCGCATGGCCGGGCATTGGCGCCGGCGCCACCCCGGCGCTGTCCACCAACGTCGACATCTACGCGACGCTCGCCGAGATCTTCGGCATCAAGCCTGAGCATCGCACGCACGGCCGGTCACTGGTCCCGGTGATCCGCGGCGAGCGTCGCACGGTGCGAGAGTACGCGCTGTCGGGCGTCTGGGGCCGGGAGGTCCATGTCATCGACGACTCGTCGAAGTACGCGCGCGCTCCCGGCGGCGAGAACGAGCCCCTCTCGATGTGGTCGAACCGCTGGTCATCGATGCCGGTGTCGCACTCCGCGCCGGATTATCGCTTCCCGCCGCCCGACGACCGTGCCGTGCTCGATCGAATGCCGGGAACGCGCATCCCGGTGATCCGCCAGCCGTTCCGTGCCGGCGATCTGCTTCCGTACTGGGCTTACGGAAGATTCAGCGGCAATCACCTGTACGACCTCCGCAACGACCCCTCGGAGGACGAGAACCTTGCCGGCTCGAAGCGCGAGCGGGATGCCGCCGACCTGCTGCGCACGGCGCTGCTGGAAGTGGAAGCGCCCGGCGACCAGATGGAGCGGCTCGGCCTGACGTGACGTCTGACGAGAAGAAGGGGCGCCACGTGGCGCCCCTTCTTCTCACGATCCTGGACCGTACTGATTACTCGATGAGTTTGGTGAACTGGACCGACGCATCCGCATCGTAGATGCCGGCGAGCGCGCCCGTGGTCAGGTTCGCGTTGACGAAGCGGCCTTTGATTTCGCAGTCGTTGCCGGTGCACCTGCCGGCGTCATACCCCTCGAGGAAGAACAGCGCGAACTTCTGGATCGTCAGCGGGTCAGATGACCCGTTGCCGAACGAGTCGACCACCGGGATGATGATCACGCGGCGGCTGCACGCGACGGTGCTCGGGGCGGGCTCGCAGGCGCCGGCGCCCCAGGGGTTGCAGTCCGTGTTAAGCGAGTAGATCCCGCTGCCACTCGTGGGCGTCGCTGTGGCGCCGGCGGGCGTCGAGGTCGGAGCCGGCGTGTTTGTCGGCCCGCCGGGCGTGCTGGTTGGTGGCACCGGCGTACTCGTCGCCGGCGGCGGCGTGTTCGTTGGCGGCACCGGCGTAGGCGTGTCGGTCTTCGGGTCAGCGGCGGGAGCGTCCCCGGGCGAGAACAGCCAGCCGCCGGCGGCTAGTGGCGCCGTCTCAGCCAGCCATTCCGCGACCTCGGCCGGCGAAAGGAGTGCGCCCAGCGGCGTAAACACTTCGTCGAAGGTGTCGCAGGCTTCGAGGGTGTTATCCATGCGGAAGTCCACCGCGGTCCGCGTATCTCCGACCATGTTGCCGGTCTTCGGCGGACACTGCGGGCCATCGCACTCCGGCGCGTTCTCGGCACAGGGGCTCGGGAAGTTGCCCGGGCACGACCCCGTCGCGCAGTTGGGCGTGTTGGCGGCGCAGATCACGCTCGTGCTGCCGTATGCCGCCGCCGTGCCGTAGTCGCTGGCCCCGTTGCCGTCGATCCGCATGGCGTCAAAGTTGCCGTTGTTCGCGCCCGTCGCGTCGTACTTCATGGTTACAAGCGCACCGGGCTGAGAAGCGTCGACCATCGCCTGCGTGACCGCCCAGGGCACGATGCCGGCACTGCCGCCGAGAGAATACTTCGCCGCCGCGGCCCGCGCGCCAACGTCCTTGCTGTCGATGCCGAGCACCCGGATGAAGTTGAACTTCACCTGTTTCGCCACCGTCACGTGAACCTGCGGCGTCGTGGAGCCGCCCGTGACCTGCAGCGAATACTGGCCGGCGCTGACGCCGTTCTTCGTGGCCCACGACGCTGCCGCCGCCTGCGCCGCGGGGGCGTCTGGCAAGTCCTTTGCCGCAGCCAGAGCGATGGCGTCCGCCGTGTTCTGCGCGTGGCGGCGCTGCGCCGCGTAGTTGCCGAAGTCGATCGCGAGGGCCGTCATGCCCAGGAGAATAGGCAGCAGGATGGCCGACAGAAGGAGGACTTGCCCGCGCTCGGGCTTGTTGGAGGGCATGGTCACACCACCGCTCCTGTCACCTCGGTGACGAGCTAACCCCCATCGGGGCCGGCACGGTGCCGTCCCTCCACAGGTAGTGTCGAACCACGGGGGCCAGTTCCGTAGAGGTAGCGGCGCCATGTATCGAACTTGAAATGCGCCGCTTGAGCGATCGTCGCCCGATGCCAGCTTCGAAATCGCAGTGAGGTGGCTGCTCCGTGGCCGCCGGCAGTGTACGATAGCCGCATGGAGCCACGAATCCAGTACGCAACGACGACCGACGGCGTCAGCATCGCATTCTGGTCGATGGGCGAAGGTGTGCCCATCGTGAACCCGCCGCCCGCCGCGCCGTGGAGCCACGTGGAGCGAGAGTGGCAGATCCCCGAGTGGCGGCACTGGTACGAGCACCTGATCGAGCACGCGCGCATTGTGCGCTACGACGGACGCGGCTCCGGCCTGTCGGAGCGCGGTGCGACGGAGACAACGATCGACGCGGCGGTCCTCGACCTCGAAGCGGTCGTCGACCACCTGGGGCTCGAGCGGTTCGCCCTCTTCGGTGTGTTCTCGGCCGGGTTGCCGGCAATCGCCTACGCGGCGAAGCATCCCGATCGGGTGTCGCACCTCATCCTCTGGTGCTCGTTCGCGTCGCCGTCCGACGGCAAGCGCTCGCCGCAGTTGGGCGAGGCACTGGCTAACCTGATCAACCTGGACTACGGCCTGTTCACCGAGACCCTCGCGCATAGCGTTTTCGGGTGGGAGCAGGGCGAGGCGGCGCACCGGATCGCTCTCTACATGCAGGATGCCTTGTCGGCTGAAGCAGCGCGCGCCTGCTGGGCAGCGAATGAACAGATGGACGTCAGCGACCTGCTGCCGCTCGTGCAGGCACCAACGCTGGTGCTGCACCGGCGCGATTTTCCAATGATCGACCTCGATGGAGCGCGCCGCCTCGCCGCCGGCATCCCGCGGGCGCGACTCAAGATCCTCGAAGGCGCCTCCCTCTCGCCGTACCTGGGCGACACGGAGACAGCGCTGAAGACGATCTTCGAGTTCATCGGCTCTGAAGCACCGAAGACGGGCGCCGCGAACCGCCCGCACCGGCACAAAGATGACGGCAGGGCGGACGCCGGCGGCTTCCGGACCATTATGTTTACCGACATGGAGGGCTCCACGGCCGTCACGCAGCGCCTCGGCGATGCCGCCGCGCAGGAGCTTGTGCGCGTGCACAACAGCATCGTGGCCGATGCGCTCGCGGGGTTCGCAGGCAAGCAGGTGAAGCACACGGGCGACGGCATTATGGCGTCGTTTCTCACGACCTCCGCCGCGGTCGAGTGCGCGATTGCGATCCAGCAGGGGTTCGCGGAGTACAACGACGCGAATCCGGCTGCCGCCGTGAAGGTGCGGATCGGCATCAACGCCGGTGAGCCGGTAGAGGAAGGCGACGACCTGTTCGGAACGGCGGTGCAACTCGCGCGCCGCGTCTGCGATTCGGCCGACCCCGGCGAGATCCTGACATCGGACGTCGTGCGTCAGCTGGTCGCGGGCAAAGGCTTCCTGTTCTCTGACGAAGGCGAGGCGGTGCTGCGCGGTTTCGAGGACCCCGTCCGCCTGTACGAGGTGCGCTGGCACAGGGACGGCGGATGACCGCCAGCTTCATGGACGGGACGCGACCATCCAGGACGATTCATCGGCCGTGAGCGAGACGATCGAGGCACAGCATGCCGTTCGATAGCACTGACGCGGTGCGCGCCCGCGCGGCCGCAGCTGAGATGATCGAGCGCTACCGCCTCCCCGGGATGGCGGTGGGCGTCGTGCAGGGCGGCGACCTGGTGTTCAGCGAGGCGTTTGGCTTCGCCGACATCGAATCGCGGGCACCCAACGACCCGGCGCGGCGCCACTGCATCGCCTCGATCAGCAAGACCTTCGTCGGCCTGTGCGCGATGGCGCTCGTCGATGAGGGAAGGCTCTCGCTGGAGGCGCGCGTCGCCGAACTGCTGCCGGACGTGCGCTTTCACGGCCCGGACGGCGCGATGACGGTCCGGCACCTGCTTACGCACACCAGCGGCATCGGCGAGTCGCCGACGCCCGAAGCGCTGCGCAAGAACGCGATCCCGAACCTGGCTGAGCGGCCACAACCAGGCGGTTTCGACACGCTGTACCCCGACGGCATCATCATCGAGCCGGAGCCCGGCACGAAGTGGGCGTACGCCAACAACGGCTACGCGCTGCTGGGGGAGATCATCCTTCGCGCGGAGGGCGTCGCGTCGCTGCAGGAGGTTATCCAGCGCCGTATCTTCGGGCCGCTGGAGATGCGCGACAGCGACGTCCTCGGCCAGCCGCATCCCGCGCTGACCACGCCGTACCACCGCGAGACGAGCGAAGATAACCGCGGATTGCTGGAGCGCGCCGGTATCCCCGTGCCGGTCGAGTCGACGGTGGACGGCATCAACATCCGCGGAAGATACACCGGCGAGTTCAGCGAGGCCATGCTCGCTCCCGGCGGCATCCAGTCGACGCTGTCGGACCTGGCGCGCTACGCCACGGCGCTGCTCCGCCGTGGCAACGGCATCGTGCGCCCGGAAACATTCGATGCGATGGTCGCGCCACAATGGTGTCCGGACGAGCGCTTCGACAGCTGGGGACTCTCGTTTGCCCGCGCCGAGAAGTTCGGACGGAGAACGTTCGGCCACGGCGGCGCCTACCCCGGCGGTTGGAACTCCAGTCTCTGCGTCATACCGGAGCTCGACCTCGCGATCATCATCTTCATGAACATCATGGTCGATCTTCCGGGCCCGGTCTTCTCGCGCATCCAGCGAGCCGTCCTGGGGGCGCCCGAGGAGTCGCTGCCGGAGTTGCCGACAGATGCAGCGGTCCTCGCAGGTGCCGCAGGCACATACCTGCTGACGATGCCCGGCCGCCTGACGAACTTCCGGCCCAGCACGCGCCTGGGACGCGTCGTCATCGCCGCCCAGGATGGCGGGCTGAGGCTGCACTCACAGCGGGGCGCGTGGAAGCACGGCGCGCGCCTGCGTCCGCTCGACCCCGATGACCCTAACTGCTTCGCGGTCGAGGCGCCCGGCTCCGACGCCACACATATTGCGTTCATCCGTGACGAATCCGGCGCCGTGACGGGCCTGCGAGGCGACGCACCCGGCGTGGACCTGCTCCACATGGAGCGCGTGGACGAGTAGGCGCTCAAGCGACGCCTTCAATCGCCGCTTCGTCGATGATGCATACGCACGGGTTGCCGTGATGCAGGAAGCGCAGCAGGTAGGCCGGCCTACGCCCGCGGTCCAGGCACGCCGCGATGGCACCAATCGTCCAGCGCGGCGTGCATCCGGCGGGCACCGGGGCGCCGCGCTCCACGTCAAAGGCCTCGGCCGCGTCAAGGATGGCCACGACCTCTTCCCCGGCCTGGTAGGAGAACACAAGCGATTCGTGCGCAACCGGCATCTTTGACCCTCCCCATCGCTTCGGCGGATCCGCCACCCTCACCCTACGGCGACGGCGCGACAACCGTTGTCGTCAACCTGCGAACTGTCGGAGGAATCTGCATGGCAGTAGGATGATGGCTACGATGACGCCACAGCGACGTTCCGTGCGCCTCAACCGGCTCCAGGAGCTGTTCCGCGGCCGCAAGGCCGGCTACACGCCGCACGAACTGGCGCGACTCACCGGCGTGCACGTCCGCACGATCCAGCGCGACCTGCTGGTGCTGCAGTCGGAGTCCGGCGTGCCACTGACCGAGGAGCACGGCCGCTACGCGCTGCTCCACGAAGAGCGGCTGGGCCCCGTGAGCCTGAGCCTCCAGGAAGCGCGCGCCATCCTCATTGCCACGCGTCTCTTCCTGCGCCACAGCGACGAGGGTGACCCGTACGCTGCCGCGGCGATCAAGCGCATCGCGGGCATCATGCCTCCCGGCGTGCGCGAGCAGGTGGCGGCCGCGGGCGAGTCGCTGGGCGCGCGCCCGCTCGATGCAGATTTCTCGCGCAACCTCTGCACCGTGACCGATGCGTGGTCACGGCGCCGTGTGCTGCGTATCAGCTACAAGTCGGCGGGCAAGAGCCGCTCGAAGGAAGTGATCATCGATCCCTACTTCCTCGAACCGAGCGCGGCGGGATTCGCGACGTATGTCATCGGCTACTCGCGCACGCACGGGCAGGTCCGCACGTTCAAGATCGAGCGCATCGTCTCGGCCGACATGCTTCAACAGGCATTCGATATGCCCGCCGACCTCAGCATCGACAAGCTGCTCGGGTCGGCCTGGGGCATCATCTGGGGAGAAGGGCACGTCGTGAAGCTACGGTTCGCGGCCGATGTCGCGTGGCGCGTCCGCGAGTCGCGCTGGCATCCCTCGCAATCTCTCGATGAGATGGACGACGGCACCTGCGTGCTCACCATCACCGTGGCCAGCCTCATGGAGATCGGCCGCTGGGTGCGCAGCTGGGGCGATCGTGTCGAGGTGCTGTCTCCGGCCCCCCTGCGCGATGAGCTGCGCCGCGAAGCGGTCGCGCTCGCCCGTACCTACGCCTCCCCTGCAAAGCCGGCGCGTAAGCCGCGCACCCGTCGTGCCGCCGGAAGGACGCCTACAGCGGGCGCTCCGCTGCTCTAACCGGGACCACGAGCCGGAAAGTCCCCTTACCTCGGCAGCCGCGCGCCGACCGGTAGCAGCGCGGGAAACGGCGCGTGCGGCTCCGACTGGTACCAGTAAGCCGTGCTCGAGTAGTCGTTCGAGAGATCGTTGGCGTGGCCGTGCTCGATGGTCACCTTTATCGACTCGCGAAAGTGAACAGGGTCTTCGATGTGCCAGCGGTACATCGAGTTCTTACCCGACCACGGCCACGCATCGGTGCCGGAGTACAGCGGCAGGCCGTGGTACGGCGCGCTGAACGGAGTGGCGGGGCTGAACGCCGTGTTGAAGTAGTCCTCCGTGCCGGTGCCGCGCAGCACGAGTTTGCCGTCGATCCAGATCATGTCGTCGCCTTCGCCGTACCAGTCGTTCTGCTGCCGCTCGAACACATCAACGTTCAGGTTGCAGCCGACGTAGTGGCCGCGGCCCGCCGCCTCCAGGATCACGTAGTTGCCGGCGCCATCGAGGTTGGGCCGGCGCCACACCTCGGCGCGCTCCGCGTCCGTGTGCGGTGTGCCGATGCGGCCCCAGCCGTCCGTCGGGTTCTCGCGCCGCCACTGCGCGTGAAACTGCGCCGCGTCGTCGAGCGGCCGGGGGTACTCCTCGTAATCGACGTAGAAGTAGCACACCAGGCGCCGGTCGCCGTCGTTCGTGATCTCGATGCGCCCGCGCTCATCGAAGGGCATCGGGAAGAAGCAGTTGAAGCCGCGGCCGTCGCGCGGGCTCATCGTCAGCGGCAGCGACGCGAAATCAACGAGCATGCCGTGGCCGACGCCGAAGAAGTCGCCAATCGGCACCTCGACGCACGGCGTCTCCGCGCCGTCCCAGTACATGCGCAGGACGCTGCGGCGCGGATACGCCTCCTCGCGCGATGCCAGCGTCATCCAGATGTGGCGCACGCAGCCGGGCCCACGGAGGTCGGCCATCGTGCGCGTCTCGCCCGGCCCGATCAGCCAGAAGTCGGCATTACCGCCACTCGCGTCCCACGAAGACGTTCGCCGCCGGCGGGCGTCGCGCAGCCGGTAGAGATCACCCAGTCCACCCATGATCATACCGCCGATGACGCACCTCCCGTTCGTTCCCTGAGCGACGCGATTATAGCGCCGCGCGGTGACTTCCGCCGCCGAACCACCGGCGCCCGAGGTCAGCCACCACGAAGGTCGCCGCGCCGAGCGGAAGGGTCAGCAGCCACGCCGGCGAGACCGCCTGCATCGAAAACAGGCCGTTCACTCCGGGAACGTACACGAGCACAAGGGCGAGCGTCACCTCAAGCACGATCCCCCACGCCATCCAGGTGTTCGACCTGAGCGAAAGCCGCGCACTCAGTGGGCCATCACGCTGCGCAAATACGCACCCGATCTGCCCCGCGACGATGCCGAGGAAGGTCAGCGTCCTCGCCTCCCCGGCAATTGCGTCGTACGGGCCGAAGGAGTCGACGGGGCGCCACCCGGCGACCGCCAGGTAGGCGATGAAGGCGGCCATGCCCAACGCGGCCTCGACGAGGCCGAAGAACAAGAACGTGCGCGCCGCGAGTGTTCGGGTGAGCAACGGCCGCTCCGGCGGCTCGGGCGGCGCATCCATCGTGCGCTCCGACGGGGCCTCGACGCCGAGCGCGAGGGCGGGCTCCAGGTCGGTGCCGTGGTCGATCGCCAGCACCTGAGCCACGGCGAGAGGCAGCGTCACGGGTGAGAAGATGTAGAGCAGAAACGGTGCCAGTTCGGCGACATTGCTGGTAAAGACGTAGCTCGCGAACCGGCGGATGTTCGTCTTGATCGAGCGCCCCCCCTCGATGGCCCCCACAAACGCCGCGAAGTTGTCGTCCGCAAGCACAATGTCAGCCGACTGCTTCGCCACCTCCGTGCCGCGGAGCCCCATGGCCACGCCGACGTCGGCTGCGCGCAGGGCGGGCGCGTCGTTGATGCCGTCTCCGGTCACCACCACGATTTCGCCCGCGTGCTTCAGCACGGTGACGATGCGCAGCTTCTGGCGCGGATCGATGCGGGCGAACAGCGCGCCGGCCCGCATCGCAGCGAGCAGCGCGCCGTCGCTCATGCGCTCCAGGGCGGCACCCTCGACCACCAGCAGGCCTTCTCCGAGACCGACGGCGCGCGCGACCGAGCGCGCCGTCGCCGGGTGGTCGCCGGTCAGCATCAACACACGCAGATCGGCGCGTTGGCACGCCGCGATCGCCGCGGGCACCTCCGGCCGGGGCGGATCGTGCAGGCGGATCAGTCCAAGCGGTACCGGGGCGCTACCATCCGTGCGGCGTATCGCCAGCATCAGCACGCGCTCGCCAGCCGCGGTGGCCTCGTCGATGGCGTTGCGGACAATGGCGCTCGCCGGCGCTCCGGCGAGTTCCAGCACGGCCTCCGGCGCGCCCTTGATCATCTCGAGCGTGGCGCCGTCTCGCGCGACCGTCACCGCCATGTAGCGCCGGTCCGCGCTGAACGGCACGTCGGAGACACGCTGCCACGCCTGCCGCAGCGCATCGACGCTCGCGCCGTGCTCTATGGACCACGCCAGGAGCGCGAGGTCGATGGGATCGCCCTGCAGACTCGGCCCGGCGGCTCGCGCGTCGTTGCACAGCGTAGCGACCAGCACGGCCTCCTCGACCAGCACAGGATCATCGGCGGCCGGCATGAAGCCGATGACCGAGAGCGCGTTCTGCGTCAGCGTGCCCGTCTTGTCGGTACAGATGACCGTGTCCGAGCCGATGGCCTCGACCGCCAACAGCCCCCCCACCGCCGCGCCCCG